>JADMIO010888879.1_pt1 | contig 56626 bp, 49 predicted proteins | sample 8958161 | NCBI WGS metagenome assembly JADMIO01 (sample SAMN16585339, study PRJNA669376) | soil metagenome | isolation source: Crop rotation soil | place: USA: Cullars Rotation, Alabama | collected 2011
CGACCGTCGCGACCGCCGAGTCGTGCACCGGCGGCCTCGTCGCGGCGGCGTGCACGGCGCGCGCCGGCTCGAGCGCGTGGTTCGAGCGCGGCGTCGTCACCTACTCGAACGCCGCCAAGACCGAGCTGCTCGGCGTTCCGGCCGCGATGATCGCCGCGCACGGCGCGGTCAGCGCCGAGGTCGCGCGCGCGATGGCCGAAGGCGCGATCGCGCGGACGCCGGCGACGTACGCCGTCAGCGTCACCGGGATCGCCGGCCCGGACGGCGGCTCGGCCACCAAGCCGGTCGGCACGGTCTGGATCGCGACGTGCTCGCGCGGCGACGACGCCGACGCAGTGCTGCTGCAGGCGAGCGGCGACCGCGCCGCGGTGCGCGCGCAGTCGGTCGTGCGTGCGCTCGAGCGGCTGCTCGCCCGCGTCGAGGCATCGCGCCGCTAGGCGGTGAGCGCGATGCGCGCGATCGGCTTGGCGCCGACGCGCGCGGTCTCCTCGGCGAGCATGAGGACGAGCCGCTTCAGCCCCTCCCACGGATCGAGCGGCCAGTCGGGATGCTTGATGCCCTTGACGAGGCCGTCGCAGACGTGCGCGGCATCGAGCAGGTGCGCGATCGCCGACTCGCCGATCAGCGTCACCGCGCGCTCGAAGACACGCTCCTTCGCGCCCCAGACGCGCGCCTCGCGCAGCGCGAGCGGCAGCGGCCGGCCGGCGGCGAGCGCGTCCTTGACGCGCTTGAGCCCGCGGATGTCCTCGGCGATCGTCCAGTGCACCAGCACCGCCGCCTCGCCGGCGCCGCGCAGCCCGTCGAGCATGCGCAGCGCGCGCGCCGCCTGGCCGGCCAGCACCGCTTCGCCGAGACGGAAGACGTCGTAGCGGGCGACGTTGAGGACCGCGGTCTCGATCTGCTCGAACGCGATCTGGCCCGGCGGATAGAGCAGCGCGAGCTTCTGGATCTCCTGGTGCGCGGCGAGCAGGTTGCCTTCGACGCGGTCGGCGAAGAAGGCGAGCGCGCGCTGGCCTTCGGCACCGGTGGCGACGTGCTGGCCCTGCGCGGCGAGCCGCTCGGCGATCCAGCGCGGCAGTGCCTGCCGCTCGACCGCGTCGACGCGCACCGTCACGCCGGCGCGGTCGAGCGCGGCGAACCACGCGCTCGACTGCTGCGAGCGGTCGAGCCGGGGCAGCTGGACGAGCGTGATGACGTCGCGACCGTCGCCGGCGGCGGCGAGCTCGCAGTAGCGCTGCAGCGCCTCGGAGCCGTCCTTGCCCGGCTTGCCCGACGGAATGCGGATCTCGATCAGCTGCCGATCGGCGAACAGGCTCAACGCCTGCGAGGCACCGAGCAGCGCGCTCCAGTCGAAGTGCGCGCCTTGCACGGTGTGCACCTGCCGCTCGCTGCAGCCGCCGGCGCGTGCCGCGGCGCGGATCGCGTCAGCCGCCTCCTGCGCGAGCAGCGGCTCGTCGCCCCACACGGTGTAGACCGGGCGCAGGTCGCGCTCGAGGTGCGCCGCGAGTCGGTCGAGCGGGATCTGCATCGCGTTCCTTCAGAGCGGCCGCACCGAAGCGAGCCGGCGCAGCACTTGCGAGACGATGTCGTTCTGCATCGCGCGGTAGAGGAACGCCTCTTCCTGCTCCTTGCCGAGCGCTGCCGTCTCGGTGTACGTGAGCGAGCGCGTCAGCAGGATCTCGCTGTCGGGGATCAGCACCTTGCCGGTCGGATCGAGCACGCGAAACGCGAAGCGCAGGCGCAGCTCGAACTCGCGGATCTGGTTGGCGGCGGTTTGCGCGACGACGACCTTCTCGCGCGACTCGGTGATCGCCTGCAGCACCGCCTGCGCGCCCTGCCCGGCCTCGACGACGCGCGTCGTCGTGCTCGCGTCGATGCTCGCCTTCAGCTCGGCGGCGAGCGGCGAGCGCGTCGCGAATCCCGAGAGCTGGATCTTGCTGAAGTTGAGCGCCGGCGAGCGCTTCAGCTCGAAGCCGCAGCCGGCGAGAGCGACTGCGGCGGCGAGCAGGAAGCGTCGTCGCATCGTCCGGCCGGCCCTTCGTCTAGACGACGATGTTGACGAGGCGCCCCGGGATCACGACGACGCGCTTGACCTCGCGGCCCTCGCCGAACTTCGCGAACTCCGGCGTCGCCAGCGCCGCCTTCTCGACCGCGCTGTTGTCGGCGCCGGCCGGGACGCGGAGCGACCCGCGCAGCTTGCCGTTGACCTGCAGCACGAGCTCGATCTCGTCCTGGACCAGCGCCGCCTCGTCGACCGCGGGCCACGGCGCGTCGAGCAGGTTGCCGTGCTCGGTGGCGAAACCGAGCTCGTTCCACAGCGCCCATGTGGTGTGCGGGCAGACCGGATAGAGCACGCGCAGCAGGATCCCGGTGCCTTCGCGCAGCGCCGCCGGCGCGACCTGGGCGCCGCCGGCGTGCGCCTCGAGCGCGTTGAGCAGCTTCATCGCGCCCGAGACGACGGTGTTGTATTGCATCCGCTCGTAGTCGTAGCTGACCTGGCGCAGCACCGAGTGGACCTCGTGGCGCAACGCCGGCGCGGCGCCGCGCAAGGGCCTGCGCGCCGGTGCCGAGTCGATCGCGTCGGCGTTCTTCGCCGCGAACTTCCACAGCCGGCGCAGGAACCGGTGCGCGCCTTCGACCCCGGCGTTGCTCCATTCGAGCGTCTGCTCGGGCGGCGACGCGAACATCACGAACAGCCGCGCGGTGTCGGCGCCGTAGCGGTCGATCAGCTCCTGCGGATCGACGCCGTTGCGCTCGGTCTTGCCCATCTTGAGCATGCCGCGGTACTCGACGCGGGTGCCGTCGGCGAGCACGCCGCCGGCCGCCCCGGGCGGATCGGACGCGGGGGTGACGTCGTCGGGCGGGAAGTACTCGACGCCGCCCTGCGCCGTCGGGCGCGCCCAGACGTGGTTGAGCACCATTCCCTGCGTCAGCAGCCTGGTGAACGGCTCGTCGATCGAGACGAGCTTCATGTCGCGCATCGCCTTGGTCCAGAAGCGCGCGTACAGCAGGTGCAGGATCGCGTGCTCGATGCCGCCGATGTACTGGTCCATCGGCATCCAGTACTTCGTGCCGGCGCCGACCATCGCGTCGTCGAGCCTGGGGTCGCAGTAGCGCATGAAGTACCACGCGCTGTCGACGAAGGTGTCCATCGTGTCGGTCTCGCGCCGCGCCGGCCGGCGGCACTTCGGGCACGCGACGTCGATGAACGCGTGGTTCCTGACGAGCGGATTGCCCGAGCCGTCGGGAATGAGGTCCTCGGGCAGGACGACGGGAAGGTCGCGCTCGGGCACCGGGACGACGCCGCACGCGTCGCAGTGGATGATCGGGATCGGCGTTCCCCAGTAGCGCTGGCGGCTGATCCCCCAGTCGCGCAGCCGCCACGTCGTCTGCTTGCCGCCGAGGCCGCGTTGCTCGAGCGCAGCGGCGACGGCGTCGACCGCGACGTCGTACGCCATCCCGCTGTAGATGTCGGAGTTGATGGTGACGCTGCACGTCGTGTCGGCGTACCAGTCCTGCCAGCGGTCGTACGAGAACTCCTCGCCGTCGACGTGGATCACCTGCAGCATGTCGATGCCGTACTGGCGCGCGAACTGGAAGTCGCGCTCGTCGTGGCCAGGCACGCCCATCACCGCGCCGTCGCCGTAGCCCATCAGCACGTAGTTGCCGATCCAGAGCGGAATCTTCTCGTGGCTGAGCGGATGCTCGACGACGAGCCCGGTGTCGATGCCGCGCTTCTGCTGCGTCGCGAGCTCGGCCTCGGTCGTCCCCCCGACCTTGCACGATTCGATGAACGCGGCGACCGCCGGCCGCTTCTCGGCGGCGCGCAGCGCGAGGGGATGCTCGGGAGCGACGGCGCAGAACGTCACGCCCATGATCGTGTCGGCGCGCGTCGTGAAGACGTAGAGACGGCCGCCGCCGATCAGCTTGCCCTCGGCGTCGCGGATGTCGTGCAGGAAGGCGAAGCGGACACCCTCGCTCTTGCCGAGCCAGTGCTCCTGCATGACCTTGACGCGCTCGGGCCAGCCGGGCAGGCCGGTCTTGACGCACTCGAGCAGCTCTTCGGCGTACTGCGTGATCTTCAGGTAGTAGCCCGGGATCTCGCGCTTCTCGACGAGCGCGCCGGAGCGCCAGCCGCGCCCTTCGATGACCTGCTCGTTGGCGAGCACGGTCTGGTCGACAGGGTCCCAGTTGACGACCTGGGTGCGCCGCTCGGCGATGCCGGCCTGCAGCATCTTCAGGAACAGCCACTGGTTCCAGCGGTAGTACGACGGGTCGCACGTCGCGATCTCGCGGCTCCAGTCGATCGCCAGGCCGAGCGCCTGCATCTGGCCCTTCATCGCGGCGATGTTCTCGCGCGTCCAGCGCGCCGGCGGCACGTTGTTCTTGATCGCGGCGTTCTCGGCGGGCAGGCCGAACGCGTCCCAGCCCATCGGCATCAGCACGTTCATGCCGGTCATGCGCAGGTGGCGCGCCAGCATGTCGTTGATCGTGTAGTTGCGCACGTGCCCCATGTGCAGCCGCCCGCTCGGGTACGGCAGCATCGAGCACGCGTAGTACTTGGGGCGCGCCGGATCCTCGCGGACGCGATACGCGTCGGCCGCCGCCCAAGCGCGCTGTGCTGCCTGTTCGACGTCGTGGGGAGCGAAATCGGCCTTCATGCGAGTGCGATGCGCCAGGCAGGCATCGATCGATTATAGAAACCCACCTCGCGAAGCACGTCGACGACGCGCGGCGCGATCCTCTCGGCGGGGGACGGCGCCGGCATCGCGGGCGCCGCGCGCTACTTCTCCGGCTCGGCGACGAAGCCGATCCGCGTCAGGCCGGCCTTCTGCACGACGCCGATCAGCTCGGCGACGCGGCCGTACGGCACCGCCTTGTCGGCGCGCAGCTGCACCTCGGTCTGCGGGTTGCGCCTGGCGGCAGCGCCGACGCGCTCGGCGAATGTGGCCGCGTCGACCGCCTCGTCTCCCCAGAACGTGCGGCCGTCCCGGTCGAGCGCGACGCTCACGAACTGCGGCGTGTCGCTCGCCTGCGCGGCGTCGGTGCGCGGCAGATCGAGCTTGAGGCTCGACGTCATCAGCGGCGCCGTGATCATGAAGATGACGAGCAGCACGAGCATGACGTCGATCAGCGGCGTCATGTTGATGTCGCTCATCGGCTGCGCGCCGCGATTGCGTTCGAGGCGACCGAAGGCCATCGTCAGGTCGCGGGCCCGGAGGCCACGATCATCTCGCGCAGGTCGTGCGCGAAGCCTTCGAGCTCGGCCTCGCTCGCGGCGACGCGCTTGCCGAAGGCGTTGTAGGCGAGCACGGCGGGGATCGCGACCGCGAGGCCGGCGGCGGTCATGACCAGCGACTCGCCGACCGGGCCGGAGACGCGCTCGATCGTGATCGTGCCCGCCGCCGAGATGCTGACGAGCGCGTGGTAGATGCCCCAGACCGTGCCGAACAGGCCGATGAAGGGCGCGGTGCTGCCGATCGACGCGAGCAGCACCTGGCCGAACTGGAGCTGGCCGAGGACGCGGTGGAGCGCGTCGCGCAGCCGCCGCGTCAGCTGCGACTCGAGCTGGCCGTGCGCCTCGAGCGTGCCCGCCGGCGGCGCGGCGAGCGCGGCATCGACGAGCGGCGCGAGGACGCGCTCGCGGTCGAACGCGACGAGCTGGCCGCGCCCGTCGGCGAGCGACGGCGCCGCCCAGAACGCCGCCACCGCGCGCTGCAGGTCGACGTGGACGCGGCGCAGCAGCCAGCCCTTCCAGAAGATGAGCACCCACGCGCTGACCGACATCAGCAGCAGCAGCGCGGCGACGCTGCGCGTGATCGCGTCGCCCTGCTCCCAGAACTGCGCGAAGCCGCTGCCGATCATCGGCCGCCCGCCAGGCCGAGCACCTCGTCCATGCCGTACAGGCCCGATCGCTTGCCGAGGACGAAGCGCGCGGCGCGCAGGCTCCCCTCGGCGTACGTCGCCCGGCTCGACGAGCGGTGGGTGATCTCGATGCGCTCGCCGTTGCCCGCGAAGAGCACGGTGTGGTCGCCGACGATGTCGCCGCCGCGCAGCGACGCGAAGCCGATCGACCCGGCCTTGCGCTCGCCCTTGCGGTCGTAAGCGGCGACGGCGTCGAGCGACTTGCCCTGCGACGCGGCGACGACCTCGCCCATCTTCAGCGCGGTGCCGCTCGGCGCGTCGACCTTCATGCGATGGTGCGTCTCGACGACCTCGACGTCGAACCCTTCGGCCAGCGCGCGGCCGGCGACGTCGAGGAGCTTCAGCACGACGTTGACGCCGACGCTCATGTTGGGGGCGAGCACGATCGCGACGTGCTCGGCGTGCGCCGCGATCGCGCGCTTCTGCGCCGCGTCGAAGCCGGTCGTGCCGACGACCGCAGCGACGCCGAGCTCGCGGCAGAGCGCGAGGTGCGCGAGCGTGCCTTCGGGGCGCGTGAAGTCGATCAGCACTTCGCTCGCGGCGATCGCCGCGCGCGCGTCGCCGCTGACGACGACGCCGCTCGGGCGGCCGAGAAACCCGGTCGCGTCGGTGCCGATCGCGCCGCTGCCGGCGACGTCGAACGCGGCGGCGAGGGCGAGGTCCGGGCTCGCCGCGATCGCCTCGACGAGCGCGCGGCCCATCCGGCCGGAGGCACCGGCGACGGCGACGCGGCGGCGTTGGCCGTCGCCCGTCATGAGCGCGGCTCGAGCGGGGGGTAGGTGCGGTTCGGCACCGGCGGCGCAGGCTCGGCGGCCGCGGGGCGCGCCGGCACCGGCAGCGACTTCAGCTGCTCGTCGCTGAGGACGAGCGGCGGCGCGTTGCGCGGCGTCTTGAAGGTGTCGATCGAGGCGACGAACTCGCGCTCGCTCGGCAGGTCGGCGGCGCCTTCGATGCTCGCCAGCACGTCGTCCTTGAAGCGGACGACGACCCGGCGCAACTGCGGCGCCGCGCCCTGGCGTCGGATGGTGAAGACGTAGTCCCAGCGATCGGCGTGGAACGGATCGGTGAGCAGCGGCGAGCCGAGGACGTCGCGGACCTGCGCGCGCGTCAGGCCGGGCTTGACGAGCGCGACCTGCTCGCTGGTGACGACGTTTCCCTGGACGACCTCGACCTTGTACGGCGTGATGACGCCGAGGAAGCTCTCGGAGGTCTGCAGCGACTGGCAGCCGGCGAGCGCCAGGCAGAGCGGGGCGACCGAGGCGGCGACGCGAGCAACGCGGTGGATGGGCATGGCGGGGACGGGGCGTTCGCGCAGCGCCGGTCGGGCGCACGCGCCAAGCTCGTATGATGGCCCGATTCTACCGGCGCACCTTCGATTCCTCAGGCCCCGCGACCGCCATGACCCACGCCGAAGAGCTCAAGAACAGCGGCCTGAAGGCGACGTTGCCGCGCATCAAGGTGCTCGAGGTCTTCCAGAACACGCAGCAGCGCCACATGAGCGCCGAGGACGTCTTTCGCGTCCTTCTCGCCGAGCACGCCGACATCGGCCTGGCGACGGTCTATCGGGTGCTGATGCAGTTCGAGCAGGCGGGCATCCTCTCGCGCAGCCACTTCGAGAGCGGCAAGGCGGTCTTCGAGCTGAACGAGGGCAAGCACCACGACCACCTCGTCTGCATCGACTGCGGCCGGGTCGAGGAGTTCTACGACGCCGAGATCGAAAAGCGCCAGCGCTCGGTCGCGACGTCGCGCGGCTTCGAGCTGCAGGACCACGCGCTCTCGCTCTACGCGGCGTGCACGAAGAAGAACTGCGAGTTCAGGAACAAGTGAGCTCGGCGCGATCGTCGACCACGACGTTGACGATCGCGACCCGCCCGGGCGGAGCGTTCGCCGATCGGCCGAGTCAGTCGACCTTGCCCATCGCCTTGTGGTGGCGGGCGATGAACTCGGCGTAGGTGTCGATGCCGCGCAACTGCAGGATCGTGTTGCGCACCGCCGCCTCGACGAGAACCGCGAGGTTGCGGCCGGCGTCGACGGCGATCACCGTCTTTCGCACCGGCACCTCGAGAATGTCCTCGCTGAGCGGCTCGTAGGGCAGCCGCTCGAAGTCGCGGTCCATCGTCTCCTTGCGGACGAGGTGGACGATCAGCTTCAGGCGCATCTTCCGCCGCACCGCGGTCTCGCCGAAGATCGCCTTGATGTCGAGCAGGCCGATGCCGCGCACCTCGAGCAGGTTCATCAGCAGGTCGGGGCAGCGCCCCTCGAGCGCGGTCTGCGAGACGCGGTAGAGGTCGACGGCGTCGTCGGCGACGAGGCCGTGGCCGCGCGAGATCAGCTCGAGCCCGAGCTCGCTCTTGCCCAGGCCCGACTCGCCGGTCAGCAGCACGCCGATGCCGAGGATGTCCATGAAGACGCCGTGGCGCGTCGTCCGCTCGGCGAAGTGCTGGCCGAGGTAGCCGCGGACGACGTCGATGACGTGGCCGGCCGACTCCTCGGTGACGAAGAGCGGGATGTCGGCGCGGTCGCAGAGCGAGACCAGCCGGTCGGGCGGCACCTGCGCGTCGGCGACGATCAGGACCGGCGGCTCGAGCGTGACGATGCGCGAGATGCGGCGGTCGGTGACGTCGACGTCCGGCTCGTTGAGGTACGCGACCTCGCGGCGGCCGACGATCTGGACGCGGTTGGGATGGATGTAGTTGAGGTAGCCGACGAGGTCGGCGGCCGAGCGCGCGTCGCGGATCGCCGCCTCGTCGAAATGGCGCTCGGGGTGGGCATGGCCGGCGATCCACTCCCAGTGGAGCGTCGTCCGGAACTCCTCGAACAGCGCCTCGGCGCTGATGACGGTCGGCTTCATCGGTCGCGGGACTCGGGTCGCGCGCCTGCCGTGCTCAGGCCACCGACTTCAGCGGCTCCCAGGAGGCGATGATCCGGTGCACCTCGGCGGCGAGCGGCTCGCTCTTCAGGCGCTCGCGCAGCTCGCGGTCGGAGAGCATCTCGGCGATTTCCGAGAGGATCTCGAGGTGGCGCTGCGTCGCCGCCTCGGGGACGAGCAGGAAGATCAGCAGCGACACCGGCTCTTCGTCGGGCGCGTCGAACGCGATCGGCTGAAGGACGCGCAGCACCGCGGCGAGCGGGTTCTTCAGGCCCTTGATGCGGCCGTGCGGGATCGCGACGCCGTGGCCGAGGCCGGTCGAGCCGAGCCGCTCGCGCGCGAACAGGTTGTCGGTCACCGTCGCGCGCGCGATCGCGTGCTGGTTCTCGAACAGGAGGCCGGCCTGCTCGAATGCCCGCTTCTTGCTGGTCGCATCGACGTCGACGACGACGTCGGCGACGGGCAGGATGGCGGCAAGTCGGTTCATGGGCGCGATGGCCCGCCGGCGTGCGGCCGGGGGCCGGGGAGGAAACGGCAGATTATGGAGTTCGGGCGACGCCCTTGCCGAGGTCCGGGGCGTCGGGGGGCCCGACGGCGAGCCGGTGCTGCGCGCCGGCAACACCGGCCGGGAAGACCGCTCAAGTTGTCGTCGCGTCGATCCGTTTCGGCGCGGTGTGGTGGTGGTCCTGGACGCGGTCCTTGTGGCGGACGACCTGGCGATCGAGCTTGTCCATCAGCTGGTCGATCGCCGCGTACAGATCCTCCGACGAGCACTCGGCGAAGAGGTCCTTGCCCTTGACGTGGACGGTCACCTCGGCGCGCTGGCGGCGCTCCTTCTCCGCCGGCTTCTCGATCGACAGCAGGACCGTGATGCCGGTGACCTGGTCGAAGTGGCGGGTGACGCGGTCGAGCTTGGCGAGGACGTATTCGCGCAGCGCCGGAGTCACTTCGAGGTGATGACCGCTGATCGTCAGGTTCATGGACGAATCCTTTCGAGAGTGCGCCTGGGACACGGTAGCAGAGGCGCCGATGCCTGTCTCGCGATCAGGGTCGTGGCGCCTCGAAACCAGTCTATCGCCGTGGCGAACGACACAGCGACCGCTCGCGCAAACGGCGATCGCGATGCGATAATTTGTCACCGCATCTCGAGACGACGTTCTTGGAGAGTTCTCACCCACGGTGACCGTCCGCTCCTGGCGAGCCGGGTCATGCTCGCCGGAGCCTGCATGCTGAACGTCTTCACGCTGGCCAGCGGCCGGCTGATCCAGGAAGAGATCGAAAGCCCGGGAGCGCTCGCCGATCTGCGCCCCGTCTGGGTCGACCTCGAGGTGCCGACCGAGGAGGAGAAGGGCTGGATCGCCGAGCGCTTCGGCGTGACGATCCCGAGCGATGCCGTCGACGACGACCTCGAGGAGTCGGCGCGCTTCTACGAGGAAGACAACGGCGAGCTGCACATCCGCTCCGACTTCCTCATCGACGACGAGATGCCGCGGCTCGTCCGCGTCGCGTTCATCCTCTACAAGAACATCCTGTTCTCGGTCCACGCCGAGGCGCTGCCGGTGTTTCGGCTGCTGCGCCTGCGCGCGCGCCGGATCCCGGCGCTGATCGAGGACGCCAAGGACGTCCTCCTCAAGCTGTACGACGCCGACGCCGAGTACTCGGCCGACGCGCTCGAAGGCATCTACGACAGCCTCGAGGCGGTGAGCGCGCGCGTGCTGACGCAGCAGGTCAACGACCAGGCCGCGGGCGAGGCGCTGTCGGCGATCGCGCGCGAGGAGGACCTCAACGGCCGCATCCGCAGGAACGTCATGGACACGCGCCGCGCGGTCAGCTTCATGATGCGCAGCCGCCTGCTCGGCGCCGAGCAGTTCGACGAGGCCCGCCAGATCCTGCGCGACCTCGATTCGCTCGACAGCCACAGCACGTTCCTGTTCGACAAGATCAACTTCCTGATGGACGCGACGGTCGGCTTCATCAACATCAACCAGAACAAGATCATCAAGATCTTCTCGGTCGCCAGCGTCGCGCTGCTGCCGCCGACGCTGATCGCGAGCATCTACGGGATGAACTTCAGGTCGATTCCCGAGCTCGACTGGCGCTACGGCTACGCCTACGCGATCGTGCTGATGATCGCCTCGGTCGCGGCGCCGTTCATCTACTTCCGCAAGAAGGGCTGGCTGCGCTAGGGCCCGGGCGGCGCTAGCGCTGCAGCGCGCGACAGACGGCGAGCGCCGACACGAGGCCGTCCTCGTGGCTGCCGCGTCCCGTCCACGCGCCGCAGTACCAGGTCGCGCGCTGACCCTGCAAGGCGGGCAGGCGCGCCTGCGCGGCGATGGCGCGGCGGTCGAACAGCGGATGCGCGTAGTGGAACTCGCCCTGGACGAGCTTTCCCGCGGGCTCGAACAGCGGGTTGAGCGAGACGATCGCCGGCGCGTCGAAGGGCAGCGGCTGCAGCCGGTTGACGAGGACGTGGACGCAGACCGCTCCCGACTCGCCGGCCTCGCGGCTGCCCGAGCGCTCGTAGTTCCACGCTGCCCAGGCGGCCTTGCGCTCGGGCAGGACGCGCACGTCCGAGTGCAGCACGGCGCGGTTGCGCTGCCAGCGGATCGCGCCGAGCACCTCGCGCTCGTCGTCGCTCGGGTCGGCGAGGAGCGCGAGCGCCTGGTCGCTGTGGCAGGCGAGGACGAGCTCGTCGAAGCGCTCGCTGCCGTTCGCGGTCGCGACCTCGACGCCGCCGCCGGCAACACGCCGGACCTGCCGCACCGCCGTCGCGAGGCGCGCGTCGGGGATCGCGTCGAGCATCCGGTCGACCGCGATCGACGCGCCGCCGCGCACCGATCGCCAGGTCGCGCGCTCGCCGAGCCGCAGCAGGCCGTGGCGAGCGCAGAAGCGCAGCAGCTCGCCGAGCGGGAAGCGCAGCATCTGCTCGGGCGGGCACGACCAGATCGTCGCGACGATCGGCAGCAGGTACCAGTCGCGGAACGCGCTCGAGAAGCGCCGCGCCTGCAGGAAGTCGCCGAGGCCGTCGTCGAGCGCTGCCCGATTCCGCTCGGAGTCGCGCGCGAGCAGCCGCGCGGCAATGTCGCGGAAGCGCCGGACCTCGCGGAGCATCCTCCAGAACGCGGGCCGCAGCAGGTTCGAGCGCTGCGCGAAGACGCTGCCGAGGCCGGCGCTGCTCCACTCGATCCGCGCCGACGGGATCTGCGCCGAGAACGACATCTCGGCCGCCGCCGTGCCGACGCCGAGCTCGGCGAAGAGGGCAGCGACGTTGGGGTGCGCGCGTTCGTTGTAGACGACGAAGGCGGTGTCGACGCCGTGGGTGCGGCTGCCGAGCGTGAAGTCGACCGTGTGCGCGTGGCCGCCGAAGTGGTCGGCGGCCTCGAACAGGGCGACCCGGTCGCGGCGCGCCAGTCCGCGCGCGGCGGCGAGCCCGGCGATTCCGGCGCCGACGACCGCGATCCTTCTCATCGCTGCCGCCGCACCGGCGCGCGCCCGCTGGACGGCAGGCGCGCGCTTGCGAAGAAAGGTGTCGCCGAGCGCCCCCGAGGGAACGAGGGAGGGAGGAGGGAGGAGGAGAACCCCCCGGGGATTTCAGCCGGCTGGACCGGCCGGCTCCGCGACGAAAACCGGTTCGCCGGCCCCGCTTCCGCCTTCCGCACAGCGCGTCGCAGGGCACGTCGAATCTCTCTGACGCGGCTTCGGCCCGCGAGTTCCCGCTGCGCTCGAAATCGTTCGCCCGAACCGCCCCCCGCCGCGCCCGCGACGCGCGCCGGCCGCGGGTCCCCCGAGCGGCCGGCGCGTGCCGCGTCAGGCCCGTGCCGCGGCACGGTCCTGTGCGGCCTTGCGGTCGGCGGCGACGCGCTGCACGCTCGGCCGCTCGGCGAGCCGCTTGGCGTACGGCCGCCAGTCGACGCCGCCGGCGGTCAGCAGGTCCTCGCCGTAGATCGCCTGCGTCGCCATCGTGACGACGCCGAACGACGCCCACGCGGCGCAGTCGGCCTGGGTGAACGCCGGCCCGGCGATGTAGGGGTCGAAGCGGACGAGGCGCGCGAGCGCGGCGATGTTCCTCACCAGCCGCTCGCGGACGCGGTCGGCGACGCCGTCGGCGATCGTGCCGCCGAAGAACGCCTTCGGATAGAGCTCGCGCGCGACGAGCTCGACGTGCAGGTCGATGAACGCGATCAGCTCGCGCACCTTCGCTGCTGCGTACGGATCATTCGGCAGCAGCGGCGGCTCGGGCCAGGCCGCCTCGATGTACTCGAGGATCGCCTGGCTTTCGCAGAGCGGCCCGCGTTCGGTGCGGATGAACGGGATCTTGCCGAGCGGCGAGTCGCGCATCGCGTCGTCGCTCTTGGCGCCGCGGCCGGCGATGCCGACCGCCTCCTCGCGAAACGGCACGCCCTTCTCGAGCAGCGCGAGCTTGACCTTGCTGTAGTAGTTCGAGATCGGCAGCCCGCAGAGCACCAGCGTCGCGCTCGAGGGACGTTCGGTGGTGCTCATCGCGACCATCTTAGCGCGCGCGTCTGCGCGGCAAGCGCGGCGATCGCGCTCGCCGCGCGACAATCGCGGCGTGCTTCCCGATTTCACCGCCAAGCTGTGCCCGCGCGCCGAGCTGCTGCCGCGACTCGCGACGCTCGATCGTCCGGTGGTGTTCACCAACGGCGTCTTCGACATCCTCCATCGCGGCCACGTGACGTACCTCGCGCACGCGCGCGCCGAGGGCGCGAGCCTGGTCGTCGGTGTCAACAGCGACCGCTCGGCGCGCTCGCTCGGCAAGGGCAGCGACCGCCCGCTCAACGGCGAGGCCGACCGCGCGTGCGTGCTCGCCGCGCTCGAGAGCGTCAGCCTCGTCACGCTGTTCGACGAGTCGACGCCGCTCGAGCTGCTCAAGATCGTGCGCCCCGAGCTCTACGTCAAGGGCGGGGACTACGACGTCGAGACGCTCGCCGAGACGACGCTCGTGCGCAGCTGGGGCGGCAGCGCGCGTGCGCTGCCGTTCCTCGACGGCTATTCGACGACGGCGCTCGTCGCGCGGATCCGCGGCTGAGCTAGCCCGAGTCCGTCGCATCGGGCGGTCGCGTCGCGATGCCGAGCCGCTCGCGCTTGCGCCGCGCCGGGAACGCGACCTCTCGCTCGACCCACAGGCGCAGGCGCGACGCCGCGGGCGAGCGTTCCTTGCCGAGGTGCGCGAGCAGCGCGTCGTCGCGCACGTGCGGCGTCGCCGGTCGGCCGAGCTCGCGCACGCGCCCCGGGTAGCTCGCCGCGAGCGCGCTGTCGCTGGCGGTGAAGCCGACGATCGCGCGCACGTCGGCGAGGCGCAGCCAGTGCCGGTGCTCGTCGTCCTCGACGACGACCACCGTGCGACCCCGGTACGCGTAGTGGCGGCCCTCGACGTCGCGCCAGTGCGCGCGCCGCATCTGCCAGCCGAGTGCCTCGCCGAGGTCGATGAGCGGCCGCGCGAGCGCGACGCCGAAGAGCGCCACCACCGGCATCGCCGATGCGAGTCCGAAGGTTCGCCAGATCCACCAGAAGAGCAGCGCGCAACCGGCGCCGCGGGCGAGGATCGTGGCGACGGTCGCGATCACGTCTTGCGGTTGACGAACACGATGCCCGCGGCGACGGTCGCGAGCGCGACCAGCAGTCGCGCTGTGATCGGCTCGGCGAGCAGGAGCGCGCCGAGGATCAGCCCGAAGATCGGCGTCAGCATCGTGAACGACGCGATCCGCGTCGCCGGGTAGTGGCGGATCAGCCAGAACCAGACGAGATAGCTCGCGAAGCTGACGAGGACGATCTGGAACGCGAGCGATCCCCAGGCGAGCGGCGAGAGCACGTGCAGCGGCGGCGGCTCCGTCGCGGCGGCGACGGCGAGCAGCAGCACCGCGGAGACCGCGAGCTGATAGAAGAGCGTCTTCTCGGCGGATGCGTGCGTCAGCTTGGTCGCGCGGATCGCGAGCGTCGTCGCGCCCCAGAGGATGCCGGCGAGCACGCCGAGGGCATCGCCGAGCCACTGTCGCGGCCCGGCCGCCGGCTGCGAGAAGCCTTCCGAGAACGCCGAGGCGACGCCGGCGAAGGCGACGACGAGCCCGATCGCCTGCAGCGCGTGCAGCCGCTCGGCGCGCGAGATGAGCGGCATGCCGAGCGCGACGACGAAGGGCGACGTGTAGATGAAGACGACCATCCGCGACGCCGTCGTGAATTGCAGGCCGACGAAGATGCAGAAGAACTCGGCCGCGAAGAGCGCCCCGGCGAGGAGGCCGCCGGGCAGCGTGCCGTCGCGGTCGAAGAGCGCGATGCCGCGCGCGCGCGCCCACAGCCAGAGCAGCACCGTCGCGCCGCTCGACCGCAGCGCCGCCTGCCACAGCGAGCCGATCTCCGGCAGCGCCGCCTTCGCCGCGACCTGGTTCAGCCCCCAGAGCAAGCAGCAGACGACGAGCGTCGCGACGGCGAGCGCGTCGAGGTGGCTCTTGCGCTCGCGCAGCGCGACAGGGTCGGGTCGGTCCACGGGTCAGGCGGTGTCGGTGGCGCGCCTCGGTGAGCGGCTGCGCGCGCGCGCGATCGCGTCGCAGACGACGGCGGCGGCGAGTCCGGCGACGAGGCCGCTCGCGTGCGCGAACGGCGCGGTCGCGATGTCCCATCCGGCCGGGGTGCGCAGCGCCGCGCCCCACGGCGATTCGCTCGCGACCTTGACGGCGAGCGCGGCGAGGACGAGGACGCCGATCGCGCGCCGCTGGCCGCGCGCGTGCGCCGCCAGCTGCCAGCCGACGCACGCGGTGCCGGCGTGCAGCACGCCCGACAGGCCCGCGTAGTGGAGCAGGTCGGGTCGCGCGAGCAGGCCGAGCTGCGTCAGCGGCCAGGCGGTGAACCACGCGATCGTCGTTGCGGCCGGCACGCGCGCATACCAGCCGAGCGCAGCGACGAGCGCGCTGCCGACGAGGTTGACGACGAGGTGGAACGCGCTGTAGTGGACGACCGCCGCCGTCCACGCACGCCACGGCTCGCTCCATGCGAGCGCCGGCTGCCATTCGAGCGCCTCGGGCGCCGCCGAGCCGGCGAGCACTGCGGCGAGCGCGAGCGCGGCAGCGAGCGCGACCCAGCCGCGCCCGCTCTCAGCCGAAGACGGCACGCCAGAGCGCGACGACGGCGCTCGCCTGCGCCGCGAGCGGCGCGGGGTCGACCTGCGTCGGCTGCTCGTCGAGGCGGGCGCGGTGCTGCGCGCGACGCAGGTCGCGGTACGCATCGGCCGCGGCCCGGCCGACGCCGGCGGGCAGCAGCCCTGCGGCCTCGGCGCGCTGCAGGAGCGCGATGTTGCCGACGTCGTCGAGCAGCTCGGCGCGTGTCGCGCCATGGCCGAGCACGAGCGCCTGCACCGCGAACTCGACGTCGATCATCCCGCCCGGGCTGTGCTTGAGGTCGAAGCGGCCGCTCTTCACCGGATGCGCCGCGCGCACCTTCTCGCGCATCGCTCGCACCTCGCCGAGCAGCGCCTGCAGGTCGCGCGGCGCGGCGAGGACCTGGCGGCGTACCGCCTCGAAGCGAGGTGCGAGGCGCTCGATTCCGGCGCACCAGCGCGCGCGCGTCAGCGCCTGGTGCTCCCATGTCCACGCGGTGTTGCTGCCGCGGCCGGTCTGGTAGTTCTCGAACGACGCCATCGACGTCACGAGCAGCCCCGAGTTGCCGTTCGGCCTGAGCGCCGTGTCGATGTCGAACAGCTCGCCGGCGGCGGTGCGCGTCGTCAGCCAGCCGATCAGCTTGCGGACGAACGCGCCGTAGACCTCGGCCGCCTTGTCGGGCTCGGCGTCGTCGTCGTAGACGAAGACGACGTCGAGGTCGCTGCCGTAGCCGAGCTCCTTGCCGCCGAGCTTGCCGTACGCGAGGATCGCGAACTGAGGATCGGGCCGGTGCGCGATCCTCAGGTGCTGCCACGCCCAGCTGAGCGCGACGTCGAGCGTCGCGTCGGCGAGCGCCGACAGGTCGTCGGCGACCTGCTCGACCGTGATGTGCCCCTCGACGTCGCGCACCAGCGTGCGGAACACCTCGGCGTGGTGGGCGCGACGGAGCGTGTCGAGCAGCAACTCCTCCTCGGCCTGTCCCGATCGCTGCCAGCCCTTGTGGCGCTCTTCGAGCTCGCGCCGATACGACGCGGGATCGAAGCGATCGTGCAGCAGGCGCTCGTCGGCGAGCTCGTCGATGACGCCGGGGTGGAGCATCAGGTAGCGCATCGGCCAGCGAGCGAGCCCGAGCAGGCGCAGCAGGCGGTTCTGCACCTCGGGGCGCTCGGCGAGGAGCGCGAGGTAGCTCTCGCGCCTGAGCAGCGGCTCGAGCCAGTCGATCAGCTGCACCGCGGCGGCGAGCGTCGCCCGCCCTTCGGTCACCGCCTGCGCCGCGCTCGCGACGAGGTGCGCGAGGCGCACCTTGCTCTCGTCGCGCAGCAGCCGGATCTTCGGCTGGCTGCAGAGCGGCTCGACGCGCGCGCGCAGCTCGACCGGCAGCTGGGCGAGGAACTGCTCGGCGTCGATCGGCAGCGGCGCCGGGCCGCACGTCTTGCAGGCGCTCGCGTTGCCCGCGCCGGGCCGGCGGCCGTCGTGCAGCAGGCGGTCGAACTCGTCGGCGACCGACTCGCGCGCGACACCGAGCAGCTGCAGCATCGTGCAGACGCCGTCGTCGTCGTCGTGGCCGAGGCTCGCGGCGATCCACGCCAGGTCGCCGTCGTGCGTCGGCAGCACGTGCGTCTGCTGGTCGTCGAGGTACTGGATGCGGTGCTCGACGCGGCGCAGCATCGCGTAGGCGTCGGCGAGCCGCTCGGCGGTCGCGCGCTGCATCAGGCCGCCGGCGGCGAGCTTGTCGAGCGCCTTCAGCGTCGAGCGCGTGCGGATCTCGGGGAACTGGCCGCCGCGGACGACGAGCAGCAGCTGGACGATGAACTCGATCTCGCGGATGCCGCCGCGCGACAGCTTGACGTCGTTGGCGCGCTCGGGACGGCCGGCGGCGCGCCGCTGCGCCTCGTCGCGGACCTTGAGGTGGAGCTGGCGCAGCCCCTCGAAGACGCCGTAGTCGAGGTAGCGGCGGTAAACGAACGCCGTGACGAGCGATTTGAGCGGCGTCGCGCGGCCGCTGTCGACGCTCGAGCGCGGCGCCACGACGCGGCTCTTCAGCCACGCGAAGCGCTCCCACTCGCGGCCGTGCGCCTGCAGGTACTCCTCGAGCATCGCGAGGCTCACCGCGATCGGGCCCGAGTTGCCGTTCGGCCGCAGCGCGAGATCGAGGCGAAAGACGAAGCCGTCGTCAGTGACCTCGCCGATCAGCGTGTAGAGCCCGCGGGCGACCTGCGCGAAGTACTCGTGCGCGCTGAGCGGCCGCGCGCCGTCGGTCTGGCCCTCGGATTCGTACAGGTAGACGAGGTCGATGTCCGACGACACGTTCAGCTCGCGCGCGCCGAGCTTGCCCATGCCGACGATCCAGAAGTCGATCCGCTCGCCGTCGGCGTCGCGCGGCACGCCGTGGCGCGCGTCCTGGTCGGCGAGCGCCTGCGCGAGCGCGAGGTCGAGCGTCGCCTCGGCGAGCTCGGTCATCGCGCGGGTGATGTCGGCGAGCGGCGCACCCTCCTCGACGTCGAGGACGACGAGGCGCTCGAGCGTCAGCTGGCGCGCGATGCGCAGTGCCGCCGCCAGGCTCCTGCCGTCGGCGCGGAGCCGCTCGACGAGCGCAGCGATCGTCGCCCGCTCGGGAAGCCCCGGCGGCAGCAGGGCCAGCTCGGCGGCGTAGCGGCGCCGGATCCGCTGCACGAAGCGGCTGTGCGACGCGAACGGAACAATTCGTTGCGGCTGCAACGCGCCGACATCGATCGATTGCGAGGCGCCGGCGGTCTGGGGATCCATCTTCGCGCGCCCGGCTGTGCTAGATTGAACCGACCCGTGCGAGGCGTCGCTGCAGCGCAGATTGCCGGTTGCGGCGCCCGGCGCCAAGGCAACCGTCGGCGCAGCGGACGGTCGGCGGTCTGAGCGCTGTCTTCATGTCGTCGAATCCGCCTTCCGGTGTTGCCGGCCCCTCCTCGCGCAGCGCCGACGGTGCGCGCTGGGCTCGCCTTCGCTGGACGTGGCGTGCGGTGCTCTGGCTGCTGCTCGCGGCCTGGCTGCTGCTGTTCTTCGGCTGGCTCTCACTTCACTGGCTGATTCTGCCGCACATCGAAGAGTGGCGCCCGCAGATCGAGGCGCGCGCGAGCGCGATGGTCGGCGCGCCGATCAAGATCGGCGCGATCTCGGCGCACTCGAGCGGCTGGGTGCCGGCGGTCGAGCTGCGCGACGTTCGCGTCTACGACGCCGAGCAGCGCGTCGCGCTGCAGCTGCCGCGCGTCTTCGCCGCGCTGTCGGCACGCTCGGTGCTCGCGCTCGAGCCGCGCTTCGCGCAGCTCCTCGTCGACGGCGCGAGCCTCGACGTGCGGCGCGACAGGAGCGGGCGCATCCGCGTCGGCGGCCTCGACTTCGTCCACTCGGCGAGCGCCGGCGACGACGACATGGCCGCCGACTGGTTCTTCAAGCAGCACGAGTTCGTGATCCGCGCCGGCACGCTGCGCTGGATCGACGAGGCGCGCGACGCGCCGCCGCTCGCGCTCGCCGACGTCGAGCTCGTCGTCCGCAACGGCCTGCGCGAGCACAACGTGCGCATCGATGCGACGCCGCCGCCGGGCTGGGGCGACCGCTTCAGCGTCCGCGGCCGCTTCACGCAGCCGCTGTTCGCGCGCGCGAGCGACTGGCGGCAGTGGAGCGGGCGCGCCTACGTCGAGCTGCCGCGTGCCGACCTCAGCGAGCTGCGCCGCCGCGTCACGCTGCCGTTCGAGCTGAGCGAAGGCGACGGCGCGCTGCGCGGCTGGTTCGACGTCAAGGACGGCCGCGCCGTCGCGGCGTCGCTCGACGTCGCGCTGCGCGCGGTCGCGCTGCGCCTCGACAAGAGCGTCGAGCCGCTTGAGTTCGAGCAGGTCGACGGCACGATCGACGCCGAGAAGCGCGACGACGCGACCACGGTCGCGGTCCGGCAGTTCGGCTTTCGCACCGGCGACGGCCTCAGCTGGCCGAAGGGCGACCTGCGCGCGGCGTGGCGGCAGGACGAGAGCGGCACGATCAGCGGCGGCGAGTTCGACGCCGAACGCCTCGACGTCGGCGTCATCGCCGCGATCGCGAGCCGGCTGCCGATCGGCACTGCGCTGCGCGATCTGCTCGCCGACGTCCGCCCGCGCGGCGTCATCAGCGACCTCAAGACGCGCTGGGACGGCCCGCTCGACGCGCCCGACCGCTACCGCGTCAAGGGCCGCCTCAGCGAGCTCTCGCTCGCCGCCAAGCCGTCGCCCGAGCCCGACGGCCTCGGCCGCCCCGGCATCGCCAACGCCGAGCTGCAGCTCGACGCGAGCGAGAGCGGCGGCCAGGCGCGCATCGACATGCGATCGGGGCGGCTCGATCTGCCCGGCGTCTTCGCCGAGCGCGAGCTGGCGCTCGACACGCTCGACGCGAAGCTGTCTTGGAAGGTCGACCGCGATGCGAAGGACGCGCCGCCGAAGATCAGCGTCAAGGTCGCCAGCGCGACGTTCGCGAACCCGGACGCACGCGGCGAGCTGAGCGCGACCTGGCGCACCGGCTCGGGGACCGGCTTCGCGCGCGGCGGACGTTACCCCGGCCATCTCGAGCTCGACGGCCGGCTCGCCGACGGCGTCGCCGCGCACACCGCGCGCTACCTGCCGCTCGGCCTGCCCGAAGGCGTGCGCAGCTACGTCGCCGCCGCGGTGCGCGAGGGGACGATCACGAGCGCGACGGTTCGCATCCGCGGCGACCTCTACGACTTCCCGTTCCACGACGCGAGGGTCGCGCGCGATGCCGACTTCAAGATCGGCGCGAAGTTCGAGGGCCTCACGTTCGCCTACATCCCGGATGCGGCCGCGCCGCCGGCGCCGAATCCGGCGGCGCCGCGCGAGTCGTGGCCGGTGCTGACGCGCGGCACGGGCGAGCTCGCGATCGATCGCTCGACGATCGAGATCAAGAGCGCAAAGGCGCAGCTCGGCAACGTCGAGTGGAGCGGCATCCAGGGGCGCATCGGCGACCTCGCGGGACGGCCGCGCCTCGAGATCGAAGGCACGGCGCTCGGGCCGCTCACCGACATGCTGCGCTTCGTCGATGGCACGCCGGTCGGGCGCTGGACCGGGCGCGCGCTCGCGGCGGCGACGGCGACCGGGTCGGCCGAGCTGAAGCTCTCGCTCGGCATTCCGCTGACGCGGCCGAGCGAGACGGTCGTTCGCGGCAGCGTCGCGCTCGCCGGCAACGACGTCCGCATGTCGCCCGACACGCCGCTCCTCGCGGCGGCGAAGGGCCGCGTCGACTTCTCGCAGCGCGGCTTCACGATCAGCGGAGGCAGCGCGCGCACGCTCGGCGGCGAGCTCGCATTCGAGGGCGGCACGAGCGCCGGCCTCGACGGCGGTGACAGCCAGCGCTTCAGCGGCCGCGGCACCGCGACCGCCGAGGGGTTGCGTCAGGCGAGCGAGCTCGGCACGGCGGCGCGGATCGCTGCGGTCGCGTCCGGGCAGACCAGCTACCGTGCGACGCTCGCGTTCGTCGCCGGCAGGCCGCTGCTGAGTTTCGCGACGAACCTCGTCGGCGTCGCCGTCGACCTGCCGGCGCCGCTCGGCAAGCCGGCGGCGCAGTCGATGGCGCTGCGCGTGCGCACCGTCGCCGACGACGGCACGCTCGCCGCCGACGCACCCGCGGGCACGCTGCGCGAAGCGCTCCAGGTCGACTACGGCGGTGCGCTGCAGGCGCACTTCGTTCGCGAGGTGAGCGGCGACAGCGCGCGCGTCGTCCGCGGCGCGATCCGCGTCGGCGACGCGCGGCCGGTCGCTGCCGAGCGCGTCGCCGATCCGCTTCCCGGCGATCCGCTCGAGGTGCTCGCGCTGCCGGCGAGCGGAGTCGCCGCCAACGTCGCGGTCAAGCGGCTCGACGTCGACGTCTGGCAGGCGGCGCTCGCGCGCATGCAGGGCGGCGAAGGCGGGCGCGCGAGCGGCGGCGCGCCTCTCGTCTTCGACGCAGCGGGCGGCGCAGGCTACGTCCCCGACGCGATCGGCGTGCGCGCGGCCGAGGTCGTGTTCGGATCGCGCAAGCTCGGCAACGTCATCGCCGGGCTGACGCAGCTGGGCGAGCTCTGGCGCGCCAACGTCAGCGCCGACGAGCTCGAGGGCTACGTCGAGTACCGGCCGGCGCGGCGCGCGACCGGCGCAGGGCGGGTGTTCGCGCGGCTGGCACGGCTCAATCTGCCCAAGGGCGAGGTCGAGCGCGTCGAGAGCCTGCTCGAGGAGCAGCCGGCGACGATCCCGGCGCTCGACATCGTCGTCGACGACTTCGAGCTGCGCGGCAAGGACCTCGGCAAGCTCGAGATCGAGGCGGTCAACCGCAGCGTCGCCAACCGCGACGGCGTTCGCGAGTGGCAGCTGTCCAAGCTCAACCTGACGATGCCCGAGGCGCAGCTGAGCGCGACCGGCACCTGGGGCGACGCCGGCGGCGGCGCGGCGGCGCCGCGGCGCGCGACGATGAGCTTCACGCTCGCGCTCGCCGACAGCGGCGCGCTGCTCGAGCGGCTCGGCATGGGACGCGTCGTGCGCGGCGGCAAGGGGACGCTGAGCGGCGACATCGCGTGGCCGGGCTCGCCGTTCTCGCCGGACTACCCGCGCATGACCGGACAGGTCAAGGTCTCGATCGATTCGGGCCAGTTCCTGAAGGCGGGCCCGGGCGCGGGGCGCCTCCTCGGCGTGCTCTCGCTGCAGTCGCTGCCGCGCCGGCTGCAGTTCGACTTCCGCGACCTGTTCGCCGAGGGCTTCGCGTTCGACAACGTCGTCGGCGACGTGCGCATCGGCGACGGCAAGGCGTCGACCAACAACCTGCGCATGCGCGGCGCCGCAGCGGCCGTGCTGATGGAAGGCAGCGCCGACATCGTCAACGAGACCGAGGACCTGCGCGTCGTCGTCGTCCCCGAGATCAACGCCGGCACCGCGTCGCTCGCGTTCGCGGTCATCAACCCGGCGATCGGTCTCGGCACCTTCCTTGCGCAATACTTCCTGCGCAAGCCGCTCATCGCCGCGAACACGCGCGAGTTCCACGTCACCGGGCCGTGGGACGATCCGAAGGTCGAGCGCGTCGAGCGCAACCAGCTCGGCGAGGCGACGGCCGACTCCGCGCCGACCGCCGAGCCCGCGCCCGCGTTGACGCGCTGAGGAACCTGCCATGAAGATCGCCGCCGTCCAGATGGTCTCGACGCCGAGCGTCGAGGCCAACGTCGCCGCCGCGCGCCGCCTCGTCGGCAGCGCTGCCGCTTCGGGCGCGAAGCTCGTCGTCCTGCCCGAATACTTCTGTTTCATGGGCCGGGGCGACCGCGACAAGCTCGCGATCGCCGAGCGCGCCGGCGACGGACCGATCCAGGACGCGCTCGCGCGCATGGCGCGCGAGCACGGCGTCTGGCTGATCGGCGGGACGCTGCCGTTGCGGATCGACGGCGGCGCCGCCACGGCCGGCGCCGACCGCGTCCTGAACGCCAACCTCGTCTTCTCGCCGCGCGGCGAGCTCGCCGCGCGCTACGACAAGATGCACCTGTTCGCGTACGACAACGGCCGCGAGCGCTACGACGAGGGCCGAACGCTGCAACCCGGGCGGACGCCGGTCGCGTTCGACGCCGACGGCTGGCGCGTCGGCCTGAGCGTCTGCTACGACCTGCGCTTTCCCGAGCTGTACCGCGCGCTCGGGAAGCCCCCGTGCGATCTCCTTTCGGTGCCTTCGGCGTTCACCTACACGACCGGCAGCGCGCACTGGGAGGTGCTGCTGCGCGCACGCGCGATCGAGAACCAGTGCTACGTCGTCGCCGCAGCGCAGGGCGGCACGCACGAGAACGGCCGGCGCACCTTCGGCCACAGCCTCGTCGTCGACCCTTGGGGCGAGATCGTCGGGTGCCGGCGCGACGACGGCGAGGGCATCGTCGTCGTCGAGATGGCGCACGAGCGCATCGCCGACGTCCGCCGCCAGTTGCCGGCGCTCGAACACCGACTCGTCTTCTGATGCGGCTCGCGGTCGCGCGCGTCGCGGCCGCGATCGCGATCGCGGCGTTCGCGTCCGCTGCCGCTGCCGCCGAGACCGCGCCGAGCTCGGCGTGCCGCGGTCCGGCGCGCCTCGTCGACTTCGGCAGCGACGGCCGCATCGGCGCGAAGTGGAACGCGGCGACGCAGACGATCGCCTACGGTCGGCCGCAGAAGGACGGCCACTACCACGCGTTCATCGCCGACGTCGACGGCGGCAACGAGCGGCGCGTCGCCGCGCCGGCCTGGCGCCACGATCGCCACCAGTTCCCGGCGGCGTGGCACCCGGCGGGCGAGCTGCTGGCGATGCTCGTCGAGCAGAACGAGCACGAGCGCAGCTCGGTCGACGCGATCCCCGGCTACGGCGCCTACACCGACTACTGGATCGTGCGTCGCGACAACAGCGCGGCGTGGAAGATCTACGCGCTTCCGGACGGCTACGACCACGCGATCACCCACGCCGCGTTCTCGCCCGACGGCACGACGTTCGTCTGGACCGAGCGCGTGCGCGCGCCGCGCCCGTGGAACCTGAACCTCTTCGCCGGCGGCTACGTCTTCAAGGTCGCCGACTTCGTGCTCGATCCCGAGCCGCACCTCGAGAACGTGCGCAGCATCGTTCCCGGCGGCGTCGAGCAGGGCGGCGAGGTCGAGTCGATCGCGCCCGACAACCGGACGATCGCGTTCTACAGCACGTTCGTCTCGAAGAACCTGTTCGCGTCGCGCATCTACACGATGGACATCGAGACCGGCGCGATCCGGGAGCTCACGACCGAGAGCTTCGCGCAGGCGCCGACCTTCACTCCCGACGGCAGGAGCATCGTCTACATGACCGGCGCCGGCGCCGACATCTTCCCGTGGCAGCTGCAGGGCGCCGACTGGTGGATCATGAACGTCGACGGCAGCGACAAGCGGCGCCTCACGTTCATGAACGTGCGCGGCCATCCGCATTCGGCGAACCGCTTCCGTCTCGCCGGCTCGCTCTCGTTCGTCAGCGACACCGAGTTCTTCGGCGACGTCATGACGCAGTCGCTCGGCCTCGTCGGCAAGATCGTCCGCGTCGATTGCCGCTGAGCGGTCGCTTCGCGCGCTACCGATCGGCGCGTCCGTGTCGACTTGCACGGCTGCGACGTCGCCTCCCTCCTCGGCGGGCGTGCGGCGTGCGGGCCCGCTGCTAGAGTGCCGCGCAGCCAACACGGGAGGTCGCATGGTGTCGCTGATCGCGATCATCGTCGGCGCGCTCGTCGGCGCTGCCGCGAGCGGAGAGAGCGGCGCGCTCGCCGGCGCGCTGTTCGGCTGGCTGATCGCCCGCTCGCTTCGCCAGCAGCGCGAGATCGAGGCGCTGCGCAAGCGTGCCGACGCCGCCGCGCCCGCGTCGGTCGAGCGTGCATCGGCTCGAGCGCCGGTCGCCGACGCACCGCCTGCGGCCGACGCAGCCGCTCCAGTCGCAGCGAGCGCGTCCGCGATGGCGCCCCCGCCGCTCGCCGCGACGCCCTCTGCGACCGTCGCGGTGGAACCGCTCGCGAGCGAGCCGATGCCCGTCGCGAGCGCCGCGGCGAGCGCGGAAGCGCCGCCCGCCGCGGCGTGGACACGCCCGAGCGTTGCCGTTCATGCGCCCGTTGCGCCGCCGCCCGACGTGCTCGCGCCGCTCCGCCACTGGTTCTTCGGCGGCAACACCATCGTCAAGGTCGGCGTCGCCATTCTCTTCGTCGGCCTCGCGTTCCTCGCCAAGTACGCGGCCGAGCATGCACACGTCCCGGTCCACGTGCGCCTCGCCGCCATCGGTGCGGCGGCCATCGGCCTGCTCGGCTTCGGCTGGCGGCTGCGTCTGAAGCGACCCGACTACGCGCAGGTGTTGCAAGGCGGCGCGGTCGCGGTGCTCTACCTGACGGTCTTCGCCGCGTTCGGCTACTACAAGGTGCTCGACCCGGTCCCTGCGTTCGTCCTGATGGTCGCGATCGCGGTCCTCGCCGCCGCGCTCGCGGTCCTGCAGGACGCGCGCGCGCTCGCCGTCGTCGGCGCGCTCGGCGGCTTCGCGACGCCGCTGATCGTCTCGACCGGATCGAGCAACCACGTCGCCCTCTTCACGTACTACCTCGTCCTCGACGCCGGCATCGCGCTCGTCGCCTGGTCGAAGACGTGGCGGCTGCTCAACCTGGTCGGCTTCGCCGCCACCTTCATCGTCGCGACCGCGTGGGGCGTGCTCCAGTACCGACCCGACGACTACGCGACCAGCCAGGCGTTCCTGATCGCGTTCTTCCTCCTCTTCGTCGTCATCCTCGTGCTGCCGGCGCGCCGTCTCGCGCAGCAGCCAGCGACCGACGGCGCACCGCCGCGGCAGCGCGACGCGTGGGTCAACAGCAGCCTGCTGTTCGGGCTGCCGACCGTCGTCTTCGCGCTCGAGTACGGGCTCGTGCGCGACACGCGGTACGGCGCCGCGCTCGCCGCGCTCGCGCTCGCCGCGTTCTACGTCGTGCTCGCGGCCTGGATGCGCAAGCGCCCGCAGCTCGGCATCACCTTCGTGGCGACGCTCGCGATCGCGACCGTCTTCCTCACCCTCGTGATTCCGTTTGCCCTCGACGAGCGCAGCACCGCGGGTGCCTGGACGCTCGAAGGCGCCGGGCTCGTCTGGATCGGCTTTCGCCAGCGGCGCGGGCTGCCGCGCGTGTTCGGCTACCTGCTGCTCGCGGTCGCCGCGATCTCGATGCTGGTCGGCCACCTGCGCCACGGCGCGCCGACGGCGATCCTCAACGTCTATCTGTTCAACGGCCTGATGGCGGCGGCGGCATCGCTCGCTGCGGCGCTGTTCGTCGAACGCGCGCGGCGCGCCGGCACGCTCGGCGACGGCGAGGACGCGTGCGAGCCGCTGCTGATCGGCTTCGCGACCGCCTGGCTCGTCGTCACCGCGGCGATCGAGATCGATGCGTTCACGCCGCTTCGCTTCGTCATCGCGGCGACGCTCGCGTGCGCGAGCGTCGTCGCGGTCGTCTACGCCGCGCTCGCACGCCGGCTCGACTGGAACGCGATCGCATGGCCGACGCTCGCCCACGTGGCGATCGCGTTCGCGGCCGCGCTCGTCACCGCCGCGATGCTCGCGAACCCGTTCGCGAACGGCGGCTGGTGGGCGTGGCCGCTCGCCTTCGCCGCCCACGCCGCCGTGCTTCGTCTCGCAGCGCCGGCGTGGCCGCGCGCGGTCGCGCACGTCGACCACGCGCTCGGCGTCGTCACGCTCGCGCTCGTCGGCGCGCTGCTCGGTCGCGCCGCGACCGCGCACTGGGGCGATGCGGCGAGCGCGTGGCCCTGGCTCGGCTGGCTGGTCGCGCCGGCGCTGCTGCTGCTCGTGCTGCCGCGGCCGGCGACGGCCCGAATCTGGCCGGTGCGTGCGCTTCCCGAGGCGTACCGCGCGAGCGCCGCGGCGGCGCTCGCGGCCGCGCTCTGGCTGTGGACGCTCGTCGCCAACGTCGCGTCGGACGGATCGGCGGCGCCGTTGCCGCACGTGCCGCTCCTCAACCCGCTCGACATCGGCATCGGCGTGGCGCTCGCCGCGATCGTGCTCTGGCTGAAGAGCGCGGCGCGTCTCGAACGCTGGTCGCTCGCGCTGGCGGCCGTCGCCGCGTTCGCGTGGCTGAACGCGATCCTCGTTCGCGGCTTCCACCACTACGCGGGCGTTCCGTACCACGTCGATGCATGGCTCGCGTCGCTCGCGGTGCAGACCGGGATCACGCTGCTCTGGACCGCGATCGCGCTGGTCGCGATGTGGTTCGCCGCCGCGCGCGGTGCGCGCCTGCCGTGGGTCGCCGGCGCTGCGTTGCTCGGCGCGGTCGTGCTGAAGCTGCTGCTCGTCGACCTGTCGGGAAGCGGCAGCGTCACCCGGATCGTCTCGTTCATCGGCGTCGGCATCCTCATGCTCGTCATCGGCTACGTCGCCCCGCTGCCGGCCAAGGAGGCGCGCCGTGCCGCGGCGTGACCTCCGCTGCGCCGCGCGCGCCGGCGTGCGCGCGTTCGCCGCGGTCGCGCTCGTCGCCGGCGCGGCTGCGGCCGCCGCCGACCCGGTGCCGTACCGCTATCGCGCACCGATCGTCGTCGAAGCCCCGGCGCCGTTCGTCGAGCTCGCGCTGCCTCCCGCCGCGTACGCGCACGTCGAGCAGGACGACCTGCGCGACCTGCGCATCGTCGACGCGCGCGGCGAGCGCGTGCCGTTCGCGTTCCTGCCTTCGCGCGCGACCGTGCACACGAGCGAGCAGGTGCGCGAAGCGACGCTCTATCCGCTGCCGCCGCGGCCGAGCGCCGCCGGCGTCTGGCCTTCGCCGGTCGACGTCGTCGTCGAAGGCGACCGCATCAGCGTGCATCGTCGCGGCGGCGAGGCGACCGTCGCTGCCGCGCCGCTCGCATCGGGAGGCTGGCTGATCGACAGCGGCGAGGCGCGCGCCGGCGATCCGCCGCCGCGCAGCTTGCGCCTGCGCTGGTCGGGCCCGGCCGAGTTCACGGCGACCTACACGGTCGAGACGAGCGACGACCTGCGCCAGTGGCGAAGCGCCGGCAGCGGCCAGCTGATGGCGCTGCAGACGGCGAGCGGAGCGCTGACGCAGCCGGTCGTCGGCATCGGCGCCGCGCCCGCACGCTTCGTCCGCCTTGTCTGGGCCGACGCTGCGACTGCGCCGCTGGTCACCGGCGCGACCGCGGTCGTCGCTGCGCGGCAGCGGGTCGCGGTCGAGCCCGCGCGCGAGCTGGCGCTGACGCCGAGCGCGCCGGCGAGCGCTGCCGCTGCCGATCCGACCGCGCGGCGCGGGCTCGAGTTCGACCTCGGCGGCGCGATGCCGCTGCTCGATGTCGACCTGCGGTTCGATTCGGGGACCCACGTGGCCCCGGTGCGCCTCTACGGCCGCACGCGCAGCGACCGGCCGTGGCGCGAGCTCGGCGGCGCCGTCTTCTATCGCCTCGAGCGCGGCAACGACGTCGGCGCGTCACCCGCGGTCGCGCTGCCCGCGACCGTGCGGTTCGTTCGCATCGTCGCCGACGAGCGCGCTGCAGCGCTCGACGCGGCGGGCGTTCGCCTCGTCGTCCACGCGTCGCTCGCTTCGATCGTCTTCGCGACGCAGGGGGAGCCGCCGTTTCGCCTGCTCGCCGGCTCGCCGGATGCGCCCGCCGGCGCGCTGCCGCTCGCGATGGTCGTGCCGCAGCTCGACAGCGAGCGCGCCGGCTTCGGCCGTGCCGCGGTCGGCGACTTCATCGCCGACGCCGACGCCTTGCGCGCCGCCAACGATGCCGCGCGCTTCGCGCGGCTGCGTCCGTGGCTGCTCTGGGCGGTGCTCGTCGTCGGCGTCGCCGTCCTCGGCGCGCTCGTCTGGCGCCTCGCGCGTTCCGGGCTGGCGGCGCCGCCGCCGGCGTAGTCAGTCGCCGAGAAACTCGCCGACCGGCTTCAGCTCGTCGATGCGATCGCAGACGGTCTTCACGACCATCAGGATCGGCGTGCCGAGGATCAGCCCGGCGGGCCCCCACAGCCAGCCGAACGCGAGCACGCCGACGAACACCGCGAACGGGCTCATCCGGCTCGCGCGGCCGGTCCACCACGGCGTCAGGACGTTGCCGATGATGCCGTGCAGCGCGAACGAGCTCGCGCCGATCAGCAGGCCGTGCTCGATGCTGTCGAACTGGATGAAGCCGGCGAGCGCCGAGGCGAAGCCGAGGACCAGCGCGCCGAGGTAGGGAACGAGGTTCGTCACGCCGGCGGCGACTCCCCAGACCGCGGCGTTGCTGAGCCCGAGCAGGTGGAAGACGACGCCGGCCGCGACACCGAGGACGACGCTCGTCGCCAGCTGCACGAGCAGATAGCGCTGGATCTGCGCGCTCACTTCGTCGAGCGCCTGCACGGTGATCTTCTTCTGGCTGAGGCGCGGGCCGGCGAGCTTGACCATCTTGCGGCGAAACGTGTCGCCCGACGCGAGCAGGAAGAGGGTGACGAAGAGGACGATCGCGAGCTGGCCGAGGAAAACGAAGATGCCGATCGTTCCCGACCACAGGTACTCGCGGACGCTGAACGCCGGCCGCTCGACGACGACGCGCGTCACCGCGCGCGAAGGCTCGGCGACGATCGGCGTCAGCGTGCGTGCCGACCGCGCCTCGCGCGCGTTGCTGCGCGAGCGTGAAGCCTCGGCCGCCGCCGACGCCGCAGCCGACGCCGCAGCCGACGCCGCGGCCGACGCCGCGGCCGACGCTGCCGCGGATGCTGCCGCTGCCTCGGCGGCGTGGGCCGCCTGCTCGAGCTCGGCGGCGGCCTGCTGCACCTTGTCGATCGGCAGCCCGCCGGTTCTTTGGCCCTCGACGCTCTGGCGCAGCTTCTGCGCGGCGCGCGGCAGGTTCTCGATCATCGCGGTCGCGTCGTCGGCGAGCGCCGCGCATCCCCAGAGCACGATCGCGATCACGCCGCCGAGCACGAGCATCGCACCGATCGCGCGCGGCAGGCGCCAGCGTTGCAGCCGGTCGACCGCGGGAGTGAGCGCGTAGCTGAACATGACGCCGAGCAGGATCGGCACCAGGATCGGCCGCGCCCACTGCAGCGCGAAGATGCACGCCAGCACGCTGAGGACGACCAGCGAGAGGCTGCGGACGTCGACCGGCATGTGCAGGTGGACGCGCTCTGGCTCGGCGGCCGCCGCGTCGGCCGCCTCGATCTGTTGCTCCGCCCGCTTCTTCGACGCCGAGCTCATCTCTTCGTGCATTGACCTGGCGCCACCATGCTAAGCGGCGGCCGCCGGGCGTGCCGTGCCGTCGGCGGCGAGCGCGATGTAGTGGCGCGCGAGCTCGGGCGGCTGCGGCGAATCGAGCAGCGCGCAGGTCATGCGCAGCGCGTCGGCGGAGAGATCGGTGAGGCGGCCGAAGCGGCTCTGCGCGAGCGCGGTCGCAACCCAGGTCCGGATGACGACCGGACGCTGCATCCACGAGAGCGTCTGCAGCCGTTCGAGCGTCTCGACCATCGCCGCCGCCTTCGGTGGCTGTCGCGCCGGAACCTCGAACCCCGCAAAGCTCGCCATCACCGCCTGGTACCACGCGTCGCCTTGCGGCGCGTCGGCGACGTCGCCCGGCACCATGCGCGACAGGAACGCGCTGTACGCCGCGACGCTGCGGATGTCGGACTCGAGCCACTCGACTTCGTCGGGATGCGCCTCGGGACGCGCCGCGAGCGGCACTGCCTCGCCGAGGCCGCGGCGCAGCGTCAGCCAGTGCAGGCGGTCGATCGGCCGCGCGACGCGGCGCGACTCCATCAGCCGGCGTGCCGCGAGCAGCAGCTCCTTGCGCGCGGCGAGCGGCTGCGTCGCCATGCGCGCGAGCAGCAGCTCGAACCAGGGCAGCCGCGACGCGCCCGAGAGGCTCGTCGTCTGCGCGCACAGCACGTCGGCTCCGGCGAGCTTGCCGACCTCGGCCTGCCATGCGCGCAGCGCGCTCTTGCTGCCCGGCGGCAGCAGCAGCGCGAGCACGACCGCGCGCAGCTCGCCGGGGCCGTGAACGTGGGCGAGCCGATCGGCGACGGCGACGTCGCTGGCAGGCGCTGCGGTCGCTGCGTGGGGGTCGCTCATCGCACGTCGCGCCGCCTCAGAACGCCGAAGCCGGGCGGAAGCTGAACAGCTGCGCGACGAGCACGGTCGGAAACTGACGGACGCCCTCGTTGTACGCCGCGACCGCGGCGTTGAACTCGGCGCGCGCGAACGCGAGCGCGCTGTCGCTCGTCGCGAGCTGGGTGTTGATCTCGGGCAGATCGGTGCCCGGCAGCGCCTGCACCGGCAGGTGCGCGCGCGCCTCGGCGAGGATGTCCTCTGCGACGCGCAGGCTCGTCACCGCGCCCGCCGCCGCCGGCCTTGCCCGCGCGTGCTCGCGCGCCGCGTCGGCCTGCCGGCACGCCGCGCGGAGCGCTTCGAGGCGCGGCGCCGCCGCGGCGAGCGCGCTCGCGAGCAGCTCGAGCTGGCGCTCGAGCAGCGCCTGGCGCTGGCGGTAGCGCTCGTCGACGGCGACGAAGCGCGCGACGAGGTCGTTGCGCAGGCGAACGAGGCGGTTGTACGCGCCGACGAGCCAGAACACGAGGACGGCGACGATCGCGCTCAAGGTGCCCTGCGTCGTCGTCATCGCGGCAGCGCGAGAGCGCTTCAGCTCGCGAGCCAGGCCTGGTAGCCCTTGCCGCGCAGGTCGCACGAGGGGCACATGCCGCAGCCCCAGCCCCACTCGTGGCGGTGCTCGTGGTCGCCGAGGTAGCACGAGAGCGAGTGCTCGACGACGACCTCGATCAGCGGCTCGCCGCCGAGCTTCTCCGTGAGCGCCCACGTCTCTGCCTTGTCGAGCCACATCAGCGGCGTGTCGATCGTCATCGCCGTGTCCATGCCGAGGCTGAGCGCGACCTGGAGCGACTTCAGCGCGTTGTCGCGGCAATCGGGATACGCCGAGAAGTCGGTCTCGCACATCCCGCCGACGAGCACCGAGAGGCCGCGGCGGTCTGCGACGGTCGCGGCGAAGGTGAAGAAGAGGAGGTTGCGCCCGGGAACGAAGCTGTTGGCGAGGCCGCCCGCGTTCATCTCGCTCTCGCGCTCGGCGGTCGGTCGCGTGCCGCCGATCTGGTCGAGCATCGTGAGGTCGAGGACGTGGTCGTCGCCGAGCCTCGTCGCCCAGCGGGGAAAGCGCCGCCGCAGCTCGGAGCGCACCTTGAGCCGGCCGTCGCGCTCGTGCGGCCTGCGCTGCGCGTTGTCGAAGCCGATCGTCTCGACGCGGGTGTAGCGCTCGAGCGCGTAGGCGAGGCAGACCGTCGAGTCCTGACCGCCCGAGAAGAGGACGAGCGCCGAGCGGGGATCGAGGCGGGTCGTCGTCATCGCGATCGTCAGCCGCGCAGCTCGCCGTTGCCGAGGACGATCCACTTCAGCGACGTCAGGCCCTCGAGGCCGACCGGTCCCCGCGCGTGCAGCTTGTCGGTCGAGATGCCGATTTCGGCGCCGAGGCCGTACTCGAACCCGTCGGCGAAGCGCGTCGACGCGTTGACCATCACGCTCGCCGAGTCGACCTCGCGCAGGAACCGCTGCGCCGCGGCGTGTGAGCCGGTGACGATCGCGTCGGTGTGGTGCGAGCCGTAGCGGTCGATGTGGGCGAGCGCGGCGTCGAAGGACTCGACGACCTTGACGCTGATGATGTTCGCGAGGTACTCCTCGGACCAGTCGCTCTCGCTTGCCGCCACCAGCCTGGCACCGGCGACGTTCGCCAGCGCGGCGAGCGCGGCGGCGTCGCAGCGCATCTCGACGCCCTTCCTCGCGAACGTCGCGCCGATCATCGGCAGGAAGCGCTCGGCGACCGCGGCGTGGACGAGCAGCGACTCGGCGGCGTTGCACGGGCTCACCTTCTGCGTCTTCGCGTTGTCGACGATCGCGACCGCCATCGCCAGGTCGGCGTCGGCGTCGACGTAGACGTGGCAGTTGCCGTCGAGGTGCTTGAGCACCGGAACCTTCGCTTCGCGCGCGATCCGCTCGATCAGGCCCTTGCCGCCGCGCGGGATGACGAGGTCGACCGCCTCCGGCGCCGCGATCAGGTGGCCGACCGCGGCGCGGTCGGTCGTCGCGACGAGCTGCACCGCGTCGGGCGGCAGGCCGGCATCGGCGAGCGCGCTCTGGACGATCCTGGCGAGCGCCAGGTTCGACGCCAGCGCTTCCGAGCCGCCGCGCAGGATGCACGCGTTGCCGCTCTTGACCGCGAGCGACGCCGCTTCGATCGTCACGTTCGGGCGGCTCTCGTAGACCATCGCGAAGACGCCGATCGGTGTGCGCATGCGGCCGACTCGGATGCCGCTGGGTTGCTGGCGCAGCTCGATCACGTCGCCGATCGGGTCGGGCATCGCCGCGATCTGCTCGCAGCCGAGCGCGACCGTCGCGATCGCCTCGCGGTCGAGCGTCAAGCGATCGACGAGCGGCGCGGCGAGGCCGGCGGCGCGCGCGGCGGCGACGTCGCCGGCGTTGACGTCGACGAGCGCGTCGGCGCCGTCGCGCAGGCGCGCGGCGAGCGCGCGCAGCGCGGCGTTGCGCGCGCCGACCGGCGACGCCGCGAGGGTGCGGCTCGCGGCGCGCGCGAGCGATCCCATGTGGGCGACGGTTGCCTGCAGGTCGGCCGGGGTCATGCCCGGCATTGTTTCAGAGTCGCCGGCTCGGCCGGGGTGCCGGCCCTCCGCGCGGTCGCGGGCGCGGCGCGACCGATTTGGCATCCTCGGAGGTCGCGTGCAGCGCGACGCCGGTGCCGAGCGCCGCCACGCGTCAGACGCCCGACGGATACGTCTCCGGCGCGTCGGCTTCGGCAACGCTGGCGCTGCGGTCGAGCGGCTCGAGCGCGAGCGTCGCGTCGAGGTGGATCATGGCGTCGAACTGGCGCGGCAGCCGGGTGTGGAAGTAGTGGCTGTGGCGCTCGGTCTCGGGCCGGTAGATGACGCCGATCGCGCGCTGCAGGCGCGGCGCGGCGAGCGCCCTGGCGAGCTCGTCGTTGCCGCGCAGGACGAGGCGGAATCGCTTGTGGCCGGCGTCGTGGAAGAGCGCCTCGTAGCTGCCTTCGAGGCCGGGCAGGATCTGCCTGGTCTGCGCCGGCTCGTCCCAGTCGCTCGCGGCGGTGACGGTGCCGTGGTGCGTCGAGAAGCCGACCAGCGCCGCCGCGGCGCCGTGGCGCTCGCGCACAAGCTGGCCGAGGTTGAGCTCGCCGGCCTCGCCCATCTCGGTGGCGCGCGCGTCGCCGAGGTGCGAGTTGTGCGCCCAGACGGCGAAGCGCGCCGGCCGGCCGCGGCGACGCGCGAGGTGCGCGCCGAGCGCCTCGAGCGTCTCGGCCATGTGGCGGTCGCGCAGGTTCCACGACGAGACGCGCGAGCTGAACATCGCGCGGTAATAGGCTTCGGCGTTCTTCACCAGGCGGGCGTTCTGCTCGGCGTGGAAGAAGGCGTCGGCATCGCCGTCGGCGAGGCCGCGCGAGACCTCGCCGCCCTTCGCGACGAGCTCGCGCAGCTGCGCCAGCACTGCCTGCTCGCAGCTCGTCTCGAGGTCGAACCGCGTCGCGTAGCCGTACGCCTGGCTGTCCTCGGCGAAGCGCTCGAAGCAGCTGTAGCGGTCGCGCGCCCGCCGCGCCGCGCCGGGGTCGACGCGGTCGAGGTACGAGAGCACAGCCTGGATCGAGGTGAACAGGCTGTACAGGTCGAGGCCGTAGAAGCCGACCTGCGCCTCGCGCGGCAGCGCCGCGTTGTGCGCGCGCAGCCACTCGACGAACTCGACGACGACGGTGTTGCGCCACATCCAGGTCGGAAAGCGCTCGAAGTCCGCGAGCGCTGCGCCGGCGCTGGCGTCGTCGCCGAGGCCGCGCACGTAGCGGTTGACGCGGTACGCGTCGGGCCAGTCGGCCTCGACCGCGACCGCGTCGAGGCGGCGCTCGACGATCAGCCGCCGCGTCAGCGCGGCGCGCTCGCGGTAGAAGTCGTCGCTGCCGTGCGAGGCCTCGCCGATCAGCGCGAAGCGCGCGTTGGCGAGCAGCTCGAAGAGGCCCTCGTCTTCGGCGGTCGAGCCGGCGAGGGCGACGGCATGGCGCTGCACGGCGGCGAGCGCCGGAGCAGAGGAGCGCAGCGTGCTGAACGGCATGGCGGGACGCGTCGCCCTCGAGCGGCAAGCGGCATTCCTGTGGCGAGCCCGCGGTCGCAGGGTCAGCCGATCTCGGCCTGGCGGATGCACGCCGCCGCGTGGGCGCCGCCCGCGGGCTCGAGCGGCGGCACGACCTCGGCGCAGCGCGCGATCGCGTACGGGCAGCGGGTTCGAAAGACGCAGCCCGACGGCGGCGCGAGCGGCGACGGCAGCTCGCCGGCGAGCGCGCTCCTCGCAGCGCGCGCGAGCGCGGCTTCGCCGCGCGCGGCGTCCACGCGCGGCGTGCTCGCGAGCAGTGCGCGCGTGTACGGATGGCGCGGCGCGGCGAAGAGCGCGGCCTTGGGCGCGCGCTCCATGACGCGGCCGAGGTACATGACGGCGACATCGTCGGCGATTCGCTCGACGACGGCGAGGTTGTGCGAGATGAAGACGTACGCGACGCCGGTCGACTCCTGCAGGTCCATCAGGAGGTTGAGCACCTGCGCCTGCACCGAGACGTCGAGCGCCGAGACCGGCTCGTCGGCGATCACGAGGCGAGGCTCGAGCATCAGCGCGCGCGCGATCGCGACGCGCTGGCGCTGGCCGCCCGAGAACATGTGCGGATAGCGGCGGTAGTGCTCGGCGGCGAGGCCGACGCGCGCGAGCATCGCTCGCCCGCGGTCGCTCCGCTCGGCGCGCGTCAGCGCCGTGTTGATCGCGAGCGGTTCCTCGAGCGCCTGGCCGATTTTCTTGCGCGGGTTGAGGCTGGCGAAGGGGTTCTGGAAGACCATCTGGACGTCCTTGCGCAGCGCGCGCCGCGTCGCCGCGTCGGCGCTGGTCGCGTCGACCCCGGCGACGACGACGCGGCCGGCGGTCGGCGTCTCGAGCATCGCGATCTGGCGCGCGAGCGTGCTCTTGCCGCAGCCGGATTCGCCGACGACGGCGAGCGTGCGCGCCGGCGCGAGCGCGAGCGAGACGTCCTCGAGTGCACGCACGGTCGCGCGCCTGCCGAAGACGCCGGCGGAGACGACGTAGTGCTTCTGCAGCGCGTGCGTCTCGAGGAGCCGACCGTCGTTCGTCGTCACGGCCGGGGCTCTGCGCCGAGCGGGTAGTAGCAGCGGGCGAGGCTCGCGCCGACCGCGAACAGCGGCGGCCGGCTGGCGCGGCAGCGCTCGCGCACGTACGGGCAGCGCGGCGAGAGCAGGCAGCCCGCCGGCCGGTCGTAGGCGCCGGGAACGACGCCGGGCAGCGAAGCGAGGCGGCGCCTGCCGGCGTTGCGCTCGGGCAGCGACGCGAGCAGCGCTTCGGTGTACGGATGGCGCGGCGTCGCGAACAGCTCGGCTGCCGTCGCGCTCTCGACGACCTGGCCGGCGTACATCACGAGCACGCGCTGCGCGACCTCGGCGACGACGCCGAGATCGTGGGTGATGAGGACGAGCGCCATGCCGCGCTCGCGCTGCAGGCGCAGCAGCAGCGCGAGCATCTGTGCCTGCACGGTGACGTCGAGCGCCGTCGTCGGCTCGTCGGCGATGACCAGGCGCGGGTTGCACGCGATCGCCATCGCGAGCATGACGCGCTGGCTCATGCCGCCCGAGAGCTGGTGGGGGTAGACCTCGAGCCGGCGTTCGGCGTCGGCGATCTCGACGTCTCTCAGCAGCGCGAGCGCGCGCGCGCGGCGCGCGCGTCGCGAGCCGCCCTCGTGCAGCGCGATCGCCTCCATGAGCTGGAACGCGACCGTGAACGACGGGTTGAGGCTCGTCATCGGGTCCTGGAAGATCATCCCGATCTCGCCGCCGAGCAAGGCGCGCCGCTCGCGCGCCGCCATCCGCTGCAGGTCGCGGCCGCGAAACGCGAGCCGCTCGGCGCGAACGCGCCCCGGCTCGTCGACCAGACCGAGCACCGAGAGCGCGGTGACGCTCTTGCCCGACCCCGACTCGCCGACGATGCCGACGACCTCGCCGGCGGCGACCGAGAAGCTGACGTCGTCGACCGCGACGAGCGACGTGTCGCCGGCGGGGAACTCGACCGTCAGGCGGTCGACCTCGAGCAGAGGCGAGGCTTCGCTCAACGCTTGAGCCTCGGGTCGAGGGCGTCGCGCAAGCCGTCGCCGGTGAGGTTGAACGCGAGCACGGTGACGAGGATGGCGAGGCCCGGCAGCGTCACGACCCACCAAGCGCTCTGGATGAACTCGAGCGCGCTCGCGAGCATCGAGCCCCACTCCGGAGTCGGCGGTTGCGCGCCCAGGCCGAGGAAGCCGAGCGCGGCGGCGTCGAGGATCGCCGACGAGAAGCCGAGCGTCGCCTGCACGATCAGCGGCGCGGCGCAGTTCGGCAGCACGGTGTCGAACATCAGCCTGAGCGTTCCCGCGCCCGCGACCCGCGACGCCTGCACGTAGTCCTTGGCGAGCTCGCCGAGGACGGCGCCGCGGGTGAGGCGGACGAAGTGCGGCAGCATGACGATCGCGATCGCGTACATCGCATTCGCGAGCCCCGGCCCGAGCACGGCGACGACCGCGACCGCGAGCAGCAGGCTCGGCAACGCGAGCATGACGTCCATCAGCCGCATCACCAGGTACTCGGCGACGCGGCCGCGGTAGAAGCCGGCGACGAGTCCGAGCAGGACGCCGGCCGTGAGCGACAGGCCGACCGAGACGAGGCCGATGACGAGCGACAACCGCGTGCCGTGGATCAGGCGCGACAGGATGTCGCGGCCGACCGGGTCGGTGCCGAGCACGAAGACGTGGCCGCCGACCGGCGAGAGCGAGGGCGCGCGCAGCGCGGCGTCGCGGAACTGCTCGCTCGGGTCGTACGGCGCGATCACGTCGGCGAAGACGGCGCAGAAGACGAGCAGGCCGAGGACGACGAGCCCGATCATCGCGCCGCGGTTGCGCCGGAAGTCGCGCCAGAGCTCGCGCGCCGGCGACGGCGGCGTGGCGGCGACGGTCGTCGCGATCGGCGGGACGGCGCTCATGCGTGGCGGATCCTCGGGTTGATCACGCCGTAGAGCACGTCGACGATCAGGTTGACGGCGATGATGATCGTCGCCGTGCAGAGGATGCCGCCCTGCACCGCGGCGTAGTCGCGGCGGTGGATCGCCTCGACGAGCCACTTGCCGACCCCGGGCCAGGCGAAGATCGTCTCGGTCAGGATCGCGCCCGCGAAGAGCGTTCCGATCTGCAGCCCGACCGTCGTCACGACCGGGATCAGCGCGTTGCGGAGCGCGTGCACGGCGACGACGCGCAGCTTCCCGGCGCCCTTGGCGCGCGCGGTTCGCACGTAGTCCTCGCGCAGCACCTCGAGCATCGAGGAGCGCGTCATGCGCGCGATGACCGCGAGCGGGATCGTGCCGAGCGCGATCGCCGGCAACACCAGGTGCGAGAGGGCGCTGCGAAACGCTCCCCTGTCGGCGGCGAGGAGCGAGTCGACGAGCATGAAGCCGGTGACCGGCGCGATGTCGTACTGGATCGCGAGGCGTCCCGAGACCGGTGTCCAGCCGAGCCCGACCGAGAACGTGAGGATGAGCAGCAGCCCCCACCAGAAGATCGGCATCGAGTAGCCGGTCAGCGACGCGCCCATCACGGAGTAATCCCAGATCGTGTTGCGCCGGACCGCGGCGACGATGCCTGCCGGAACGCCGACGACGATCGCGAACACGATCGCGACGAGCGAGAGCTCGACCGTCGCGGGAAAGCGCGCCGCGAATTCCGAGAACACCGGCTCGTGGGTGACGACCGAGATGCCGAGGTCGCCGTGCAGCGCGCGCCAGACGTACTCGCCGTACTGCACCGCGAGCGGGCGGTCGAGACCGAACTCGTGGATCAGCCGCTGGTAGCGCTCCGGAGACATGCCGCGCTCGCCCGACAACGCCTCGACCGGATCGCCGGGGATCAACCGGATCAGCGCGAACACGAGCAGCGTGATGCCGAGAAACGTCGGCACGACGAGCGCGAGCCGCTTGAGGACGAAGGCGAGCATCGTGGCTGACGCGACGCTGACTCAGCGGGTCGCGTGCATGCAGGAACGTCGCGTGCCGGCGTCGCGCCCCGCCCCGCGAACACGGGGTAGTGGCGCGACGTCGCAAGGAGAACGATCGGCGACCCGGCGTCCGGCGCGGCCGGGTGCGTCGAGGACCAGATCCTTTCGATCGAGGAGCAGGATCATGAACTGGAAGCTGTCGCGGCTCGCCGCCGCCGTCGCGATTCTTGCAGCCCCGTCGGCGTGGGCCGACGACCCGTTCTTCTTCAGCACCGGAAACGTCACCAGCGCGATCGCGATGGCGTCGCGACCCGACGTCGGCGGCAAGACCGAGATCGAGGCCGCCGACGACTTCGTGACGACGGCGCCGACGACGATCACCTCGGCGACCTTCACCGGCGTCGTCACTTCGATCACCGGCCTGTCGACGATCGGCGAGGTCGTCGTCGAGATCTACCGCGTCTTTCCGCTCGATTCGGACGCGCTGCGCACGCCGAACGTTCCGACCCGCGCCAATTCGCCGTCCGATGTCGCGCTCGACGCGCGCTCGAGCAGCGTCGCCGGCGAGATGTCGTTCGCGACCGCGACGCTCTCGCCGAACTTCGCGGCGTCGAACTCGGTGCTGGACGGCATCCACGCGTCGCCGAACCAGCTGACCGGCGGCGAAGGCGCGGTGAGCGGGCGCGAGGTGCAGTTCACGGTCACGTTCACGACGCCGCTCGTCCTGCCTGCGGACCACTACTTCTTCATCCCGCAGGTCCAGGTCACCGGCGGCGAGTTCTATTGGCTGAGCGGGACGCGGCCGCTCGTCGCACCGGGCACGCCGTTCGCGCCCGACCTGCAGACGTGGATCCGCAACGAGGCGCTCGACCCCGACTGGCTGCGCGTCGGCACCGACATCGTCGGCGCGGGCACGTTCAACGGCGCGTTCACGCTGACCGGAACGGTCGCGGCGGTTCCCGAGCCGGAGACGAGCGCGCTGATGCTGCTCGGCCTGGCGGCGATCGGCGCGACGAGCTGGCGCCGACGCCTGGCCGGTCGACGCTGACCGCCGTCGCGCGCTCGCGGCCGGCGGCCCGCCGGCCGCACCGCGTCACGGTCCCGTCATGTCCACCTTGTTGAAGAAGTGGTGGGCGGTCGCGTCCATCTTGTAGCCCGTCACTTCCTTCCTGATCGGATCGAAGCGCACCGAGTGCGCGATCGGGATCCAGGGCGCCTCCTCGTGGACGATCTCCTGCGCCTTGGCGTAGAAGCCGGCGCGGTCGGCCTGCCGCGTCGCGAGCTTGGCGTTCTGGATCAGCTTCTCGAAGCCGTCGTTGCACCAGCGCGCGACGTTGCCGCCGCCCTTGACGGCGGCGCAGCCGAGCAGCGGGACGAAGAAGTTGTCGGGGTCGCCGTTGTCGCCCGACCAGCCGAACATCATCGCGTGCTGCTCGCCGGTCTTGCTGCGCTTCCTGTACTCGCCCCACTCGTACGTCAGCAGCTTCGTGCGCACGCCGACCTTCTCCCAGTCCTGCTGGATCAGCTCGGCCATCCGCTTGCCGTCGGGGTTGTAGGGGCGCGTCACCGGCAGATACCAGAGCTCGACGTCGACGCCGTTGGGATAGCCGGCCTGCGCGAGCAGCGCCTTCGCCTTCGCCGGGTCGTACGGGTAGTCCTGGACCTTGTCGTTGTACGACCAGAGCGTCGGCGGGATCGGGTTCTTCGCCACCTGGCCGGCGCCCTGGAAGACGTTGTCGAGGATCGCCTTCTTGTTGACCGCCATGTTGAGCGCCTGGCGCACGAGCTTGGAGTCGAACGGCTTCTTCTCGACGTTGAACGAGATGTAGCCGACGTTGAGTCCCTGCTGCTGGACGAGGTTGATGTTCGCGTCGTTCTTCATCAGCGCGACATCGGCCGGCTTCGGGAACGCCATCGCGTGGCACTCGCCGGTCTTCAGCTTCGCGTAGCGCACCGAGGCGTCGGTCGTGATCGCGTAGACGAGGTTGTCGATCTTCGGACGGCCGCCCCAGTGCTGGTCGAACGCCTTGTAGCGGATCACCGCGTCCTTCTGGTACGAGACGAACTGGAACGGGCCGGTGCCGATCGGCTCGCGGTCGATGACGTCGGGGGTCTTGGCGGCCATCATCCTGTCCGCGTACTCGGCCGAGAGGATCGACGCGAAGTCCATCGCCATGTCGGCCATGAACGGCGCCTCGGGCTTCTTCAGCACGAACTTCACCGTCATCGCGTCGACCTTCTCGACGTGGTCGACGATGTCCTTCATCCCCATGTCTTCGAAGTACGCGTACGTCTGCCCGGGCGTGACCTTCGCGAACGGATGGTTCGGGTCGGCCATCCGGTTGTACGAGAAGAGGACGTCGTCGGCGTTGAAGTCGCGCGTCGGCGTGAACTTCGCGTTGCTGTGGAACTTGACGCCGCGGCGCAGCTTGAACGTGTAGCTGAGGCCGTCGGGCGCCGCCGTCCAGCTCTCGGCGAGGCCGGGGACGATGTTGGTCGTGCCGATCTCGAACTCGACCAGACGGTTGTAGATCGGCACCGACGATGCGTCGGCGGTCGTGCCGGTGGTGAAGAACTGCGGGTTGAAGCCCTCGGGGCTGCCCTCCGAGCAGTAGACGAGGGTCTTGGCGGCGAAGGCGGCGCTGCTGGCGGCGGCGAGCGCGACGACGGCGAGCGCGGCGGCCGCCCGGACGGTGCGGATGGGCATGTGCGTTCCGATCAGAGAAGAGAGCCGCGGCGGCGAAGCCGGGGCGCGGCGGGATCGGAATGATAGGTGCGCGGCGCGCCCGCGCTCAGGCGCCGAGGCCGCCGTACGCGTCCTGCACGGGCTTGGCGAGCTGCGACCAGCGCGGCACCGTCTTCGCGCCGCTGCGCTCGCCGCCGGGCGCGAGCGCGCGCAGCGCGGCGAGGCGATCGGCTTCGCGCAGCGCGCAGCCGAGCGGCGAGCCCGCGTTGTCGAGGCCGACGCTGCCGACTTCGGCCGCGAGCGCGTCCATCAGCGCGCCGAGCTTCCACGGCCCGACGAGCGCGCCGAACAGCGCGTCGCGGCGGCGGATCACCTGCGGAACGACCTCGAGGTGGGCGATCTCGACCGGGCCGATCGCCAGGTCCTCGAGGTTGTCGATCGCGCGCAGCACCGCGGTCCAGCCCGAGTTGTGGAGCAGCCCGGCGAGGTAGCCGTCGAACGGATCGAGCCCCGCCTGGCCGGCGATCGCCGCGGCGAGCCGCGCCTTGCGGTCGGCGTCTTTCCAGATCTGCGTCGCCGCGCGCGCCGACAGCGAGCTGCCCTTGGCGTCGAAGATCGGGCGCAGGACGACGTTGGCGATCGCGCGTCGCAGGCCCTGCGTGCCGATCACCTGAACGGCGCGCGCGAGGTCGATCTCCTCGTCGTCGTCGCCGCGCGCGAGCACGCTCGTCGCGCTGCGCACGACCTCGGCGGTCAGGACGACGTCGCGCGAGATGCGCTCGGCGACGTCGGTCGACGAGTAGCGATCGTCGCGCAGCGTCTTCATCAGCTGCGGGATCACGTGCGGCGCGCGCGGCAACAGCCCTGCGCGCAGCGTCTCGGACGCGATGATCTCGTCGACGCGGCCGAGCAGCTCGCCGATCAGCGCGCCGGCGGGCGGTCGTGCCGCGGCGTTGGCCGGGACGCCGATCAGCCAGCAGAAGAAGCGGTAGTTGCGCGTTGCCGGCGGGTCCTCGGGGACCGTCTCCTCGACCGCTGCCGCGGCGACGGCGGTCGTCGCCGGAGCGAGCGGCATCGGCGCCGTGGGCGCGGCGGCGACGGGCGAGATCGGCGCCGGCCGCGTCGCCTGCGCCGGCAGCGTCGGCGAGACGCTCGGCGAAACCGTGGCGCGCGCATCGGCCTTTCGCCAGCGCGCCAGAGGATTCCACCAGCGGTCGACAGTCATCGGCAGACCCGGTCGCTGCAACAGGCAGCAGTATCGGCACATCCGGCGCCAAAACGCACCCCGCGCGGCAGCGAGTGTTCAACCGGTCACGTGCAAAATTGCCAGCCAGAGCGGCGCCGTGACGACAAAGGCGAGGGTCGAAAGCACGATCGCGGTGCTCGTCTCGCCGGCCAGGGTCCGGTAGCGCTGGGCGAAGATCAGGGCGTTGCTGCCGACCGGAAGCGCCGCGAGCATGACGACGATCGCGAGCGCGACGCCGTCGAGCCCGACCGCGAAGCGCGCGAAGACGAGCACCGCGAGCGGGTGCACCGCGAGCTTCAACGCCGCGAGCAGCGTTGCCGCGCGCAGCGCACCGCGCAAGCCGTAGTGGGCGAGCGACACGCCGATCAGGACGAGGCACACCGGCACGACCGCCTGGCCGAGGGTGGCGAGGACCTCGTCGACGACGCCGGGCAGCGCGAGCCGGGAGACGTTCCAGCCGAGGCCGGCGAGCACCGGCAGGACGACCGGATGGATCACGGTGTTGCGCACCGTCGTCGCGAGCGTGCGCAGCAGCCGCGCGCTGCCCTCGCCCGGATGCGCGCGAGCGAGGTCGAGCTCGACAAGCGCCGTGAGCACCGTCAGCAGCGTCAGCGAATGCAGGCCGACGACGGTGAGGTGGAGTGCGAGGCCGGCTTCGCCGAACAGCGCCGCGGCGAGCGGGATGCCGATCTGGACCGCGTTGCCGAACGAGGCGCTGATCGCGCGAACGCTCGGCTCGGCCGCGGCGGCGCCGACGCGCGCGCGGATTCGCAGCGCCGTGTAGACGGCCGCGACCAGCGCCAGCGTCGGCGCGAAGAACGCGACGACGACGCGGACGTCGAGCCGATGGAAGTCGATCCGCGCCGTGGTGCGGAAGAGCAGCGCGGGAACGAAGACGTAGAACGCTGCCGCCGAGAGGACGCGCGCGCCTTCCTCGGCGCCGAGCCTGCCGCTCCTCGCCGCGGCCCAGCCGATCGCGACGACCGCGAAGATGGCGAGCAGCTTGACGAAGACCTCCGGCGACATCGGCGCGCAGTATCGGCGACACCGCGCCGACGACTGCGCGTCCGCACGGAGCGCCGGGCCCCGTCCGTTCTCAGCCGATCGCCGCGGCCGTCGTCAGTTGCGCGGCTCGCCGTTGCCGTTGACGAGGATCGTCCGCGCCGGCGGCGACGTCATCTGCACGTGGTGCTCGACGCCGCGGAAGTCGTACGTGACGTCGTAGTACTGCGGCGTCTGGCCGGCGACGTTCTCGCAGCGACGGATGTCGCGCGTGTTCGTCACGACCTGGTCGTTGCGACCGACGTTGGCGCCGACCGCAGCGCCGCCCGCGGCGCCTCCGATCGTGGCGAGCGTCTTGCCGCTGCCGCCGCCGATCTGGTGGCCGAGGATGCCGCCGACGACGCCGCCGATGACGGCGCCCGGAATGTTGTACTGCGGCGCGGGCGTGGCGACCGGCTGGCGCTCGACCCAGCAGCGCTGCTCGGGCGGGCCCATCACGGCGCGCACCGACGTCACCGGCACCTCGACGAGGCGCTCGTTCGGGCGGCGCCGCCATTCGTAGGCGGGGACGGGCGCCGGCACCGGCTCGTCGCCGCGGTAGGCGTGGCGGTTGTTGTCGACCGGCCGCACCGACGAGATCCGGTTGTTCAACCCCATCGCGCGCAACGAGTCGTAGTTGCCGCGACGCAGGACGACGCAGTGGCCGCGAAAGCCGGCGTCCTCGCAGACTTCCCAGCGACCGTGGTCGACGATCGCCGACGAGGCGCGGTCGTTGAAGCCGAAGCGGTCGAAGTTCCACACCTTGCCGTTGGCCTGGAACGTGCGCCCGTGGAAGTCCTCTCCTTCGTAGAACGTGACCTGTGCCGACGCATGCGCCGCGAACGCGATCGCAGCGAGGCCGACGAGACGACGGGTGGTGGTGCTCATGGCGCGTGATTTGCTGTGCAGCATCTGGTTGCGATGTGGCCATTCAACGCGCAGCCAGGGTCGTGCGTTGTCCGAGAACACGCGACAAGCGTGCAGGACGATGCCGAAAACCGTAAAGAAGGTCTGCTCGAGGTGATGGAAGCCGAAGCAACGAAACGTCTGGTGTCGGGGTCCCGGCGGCTGACGCTCGTCGCCGCGGTCGTCGTCCTGTTCGGCGGGCTGTCCGCCGGCTGGGCGACGATCGGGACGCAGCAGCGGCGGTGGATCTTCCAGGCGATGCCCGTGCCGCCGGCGTCGTCCGACGAGCTCGCGCGGCTTGCGCGTACACAGGGCATGGAAAGCGTCTGGATCGAGCACGAGTCGATCGCCGCTGGCCGCCCGATCCGCCTGCATGCCGTGTTCGCGGCCAACGCCGACGCGCAGGCGCCGCTGCTGCTCTTTCTCCACGGCGCGCGCCAGAACCTCGGCCGCAGCGCGTTTCGCATCGAGCAGATGCGCGAGCTCGGCTTCTCGGTCCTCGCGATCGACTACCGCGGCTTCGGCGCGAGCACCGACGAACAGCCTTCCGAGGTCGGCGTCATCGAGGACGCGGCGGCGGCGTGGCGCTGGCTCGGCGAGCACCATCCCGGCAGGCCTCGCTTCGTCTTCGGCCATTCGCTCGGCGGCGCGATCGCGGTGCAGCTCGCAGCCGCGCTCGCCGAGGCGCCGGCGGCCGAAGCGCCCAGGGGCGTCATCGTCGAGGGGACGTTCACGTCGATCCGCGACATGTTCGGAACCTTCAAGTGGGGCTGGCTGCCGATCTCGATGCTGATCACCGAGCGCTTCGATTCGCTGGCGACGGTGCCGCGCATCAAGGCACCGCTCCTCGTCGTCCACGGCAGCGCCGATTCGATCGTGCCGTCGCGCTTCGGCGAGCTGCTCTACGAGCACGCGACCGCGGCGAAGCGCTTCATCCTCGTCGACGGCGGCACGCACTCGACGACGAGCTGGCGCGGCGTCGACCAGTACCGCGCCGCGCTGCGCGAGTTCTTCAACATCGGCGCGCCGGCGTTGACGGCGGGCGGCTCCTGATCGGCCGCGCGACCACCCCGGCGGCGCCTCAGCGCTTCGCCGGATCGAAGTGCTTCTTCAGCCCCTGCCAGCAGCGGAAGTAGTCGTCCTGCAGCTCGGCGGCGTCGAGCGCGTGGCGCGTCGGGCGCCAGACGGCGCGCGTCTCGAACATGAACGCCATCGTGTCGCGGATGACGTCGGCCTTCGTCGTGTCGGCGTTGCTCGCCTTCTCGAACGTCTCGGCGTCGGGACCGTGGCCGGTCATGCTGTTGTGCAGGCTGGCACCGCCGGGAACGAAGCCTTCTGCCTTGGCGTCGTAGACGCCGTGCACGAGCCCCATGAACTCGCTCGCGACGTTGCGATGGAACCACGGCGGCCGGAACGTGTCGCGCATGACGAGCGTGCGCGGCGCGAACGCGACGAAGTCGATGTTGCTCACGCCCGCGGTGTCCGACGGGCTGTGCAGGACGAGGAAGATCGACGGGTCCGGGTGGTCGTAGCTGATCGAGCCGATCGCGTTGAAGCGGCGCAGGTCGTACTTGTACGGCGCGTAGTTGCCATGCCAGGCGACGACGTCGAACGGCGAGTGGTCCATCCGCGCCGACCAGAGGCGGCCCTGGAACTTGGCGACGAGCCAGTGCGGCTCCTCGATGTCTTCGTAGGCCGCCCTCGGCGTCAGGAAGTCGCGCGGGTTGGCGAGGCCGTTGGCGCCGATCGGGCCGAGGTCGGGCAGCCGGAAGTTGGCGCCGAAGTTCTCGCACACGTAGCCGCGCCCTTCGCCGTCGAGCAGCTCGACGCGGAAGCGCACGCCGCGCGGAACGACGACGATCTCCTGCGGCTCGGCGTCGATCGTGCCGAGCTCGGTGACGAAGCGCTGCCGGCCGTGCTGCGGGACGATGAGCAGCTCGCCGTCGGCGTCGTAGAACGCGCGCTGGTGCATCGAGCGGTTCGCCGCGTAGACGTGCGCCGCGGCGCCGGTCTGCGCGTGCGGGCCGCCGCTGCCGGCCATCGTCACGAGGCCGTCGACGAAGTCGGTCGGCTCGCTCGGCATCGGCAGCGGATTCCAGCGCAGCTGGTTGGGCGTCGCCTCGACGTCGTCGAATGCGCTGACGATGCGGCCGTCGTCGATCCGCGCGAACGGCTCGTGCATCGCCGACGGCCGGATGCGGTAGAGCCACGTCCTGCGGTTGTCGGCGCGCGGCGCGGTGAAGGCGGTGCCGCTCAGCTGCTCGGCGTAGAGGCCGTACGGGCAGCGCTGCGGCGAGTTGCGGCCGACCGGCAACGCGCCCGCCAGCGCCTCGGTCGCGAACGTGTTGCCGAAGCCCGACTGGTAGGCGGCTTCGTCGCCGCCGCCGCGCCCGCTCACGTCGTCTCCAGCACGCCGCGGCGCAGCTGATCGCGCTCGATCGACTCGAAGAGCGCCTTGAAATTGCCTTCGCCGAAGCCTTCGTCGCCCTGGCGCTGGATGAACTCGAAGAAGACCGGCCCGAACAGCGGCTCGGAGAAGATCTGCAGCAGCAGCCGCGGCTTGCCGCCCTCGGTCGAGCCGTCGACGAGGATGCCGCGCGTCTTCAGCGCTTCGACGTCGAGCCCGTGGCCGGGCAGGCGCTGCTCGAGCATCTCGTAGTAGACGTCGTTCGGCGCCGCGAGCAGCGGCACGCCGGCGAGCGCGAGCCTGTCGATCGTCGCGAAGAGGTCGTCGGTGAGGAGCGCGACGTGCTGGATGCCCTCGCCGTTGAACTTCATCAGGAACTCCTCGATCTGCCCGGAGCCCTTCTTCGACTCCTCGTTGAGCGGGATGCGGATCTTGCCGTCGGGCGCGGTCATCGCCTTCGACGTCAGCCCGGTGTACTCGCCCTGGATGTCGAAGTAGCGGATCTCGCGGAAGTTGAAGAGCCGCTCGTAGAAGCTCGCCCAGAACGCCATCCGGCCGCGGTAGACGTTGTGCGTGAGGTGGTCGAGCGTGTGCAGGCCATGGCCGACCGGCCGCCGCTCGACTCCGGGCAGGAACTCGAAGTCGATGTCGTAGATCGACCTGCCTTCCTCGAAGCGGTCGATCAGGTAGAGCGGCGCGCCGCCGATGCCCTTGATCGCCGGCAGCCGCAGCTCCATCGGCCCGGTCGGCATCTCCAGCGGCTGCGCGCCGAGCTCGAGCGCGCGCGAGTACGCGCGGTGCGAGTCGCGGACGCGAAACGCGAGCCCGCACGCCGACGGCCCGTGCTCGGCGGCGAAGTAGCCGGCGTGGCTCTTCGGCTCGCGGTTGACGATGAAGTTGATCCCGCCCTGGCGGTAGAGCGAGACGTCCTTCGAGCGGTGCCGGGCGACCTCGGCGAAGCCGAGCTTCTCGAGCACGGGCTCGAGCAGGTGCGGCGTCGGCGACGCGAACTCGACGAACTCGAAGCCCGTCAGCCCCATCGGGTTGTCGAACAGGTCTGCCATCTCGTCTCTCCTGACCGCCGCGCGTCAGCCGATCCGCTCGAGGCCGGACCGGAAGTGCGCGCCGCGCTCGACGTAGCTCGCCGCGGCTCGCCCGATCCCGGCGACCTCCTCGTCGCTGAGCGTGCGTGCCAGCTTGGCCGGTGCGCCGATGATGAGCGATCGATCGGGAAACGACTTGCCTTCGGTCACGATCGCCCCGGCGCCGACGAGGCAGTTGCGGCCGATCACCGCGCCGTTCATCACCACCGCCTGGATGCCGACGAGCGAGCCTTCACCGATCGTGCAGCCGTGCAGCATCGCCTGGTGGCCGACGGTGACGCGCTCGCCGATCGTGAGCGGAAACCCGGGGTCGGCGTGCAGCACCGCGCCCTCCTGGACGTTGCTGTCGTTGCCGACGGCGATCGTCTCGTTGTCGCCGCGGGCCGATGCGCCCGGCCAGAAGCTCGCGCGCTCGCCGACGACGACGCGGCCGATCAACGTCGCCTGCTCGGAGATGTACGCGGACGGCGCGACCTCGGGCGCGCGGTCGCCGATGCGGTAGAGGGGCATGTCGGGTCGGACTCCTGTCGTCGGCTGCGGCTTCAGTCGAGCGAGATGTTCGCCTTCTTCACCAGACGAGCGTAGCGCTCCTGCTCGCTCTTCAGCATCTGCGCCGCGGCCTCGGGCGTCGTCGGCGCGATGACGTTCTCCTGCCTGGCCATCGCGGCGCGCACGTCGGCGTCGGCGAACGCGGCGGCGACGGCGTCGTGGAGCCGCTTCACCTCCGCTGCGGGCAGGCCCTTGGGCGCGACGACCGCGAACCAGCCGGCGACGTCGACGTCGGGAAAGCCTTGCTCGGCGATCGTCGGCAGGTCGGGCAGCGACGCGACGCGCGACGTGCCGGTGATGCCGATCGCGCGCAGCTGGCCGCTCTTCAGGTATCCCTGCACGGCGGGAACGGCGGCGACGCCGAAGTCGACCTGCCCGCCGATCAGATCGGCGAGCATCGGGCCGACGCCCTTGTAGGGGATGTGCTTCGCGTCGACGCCGGCAGCCTCGACGAACATCTCGCCGGCGAGGTGGATGATCGTGCCGTTGCCCGACGACGCGAGGTTGTACGCGCCGGGCCTGGCCTTCAGCAGCGCGACGAGCTCCTTCGCGTCCCTCGCTGGCAGCTTGGCCGGGTTGACGACGAGCACGAAGGGCGTCGCTCCGACGACGCTGATCGGGGTGATGTCGGCGAGGCTGTCGTACGGCATCTTCTTGTAGACGCTCGGGTTGACCGCGTGGTTGTTCGAGATGAACGCGATCGTGTTGCCGTCGGGCGCCGCCTTGACGAGCGCGGACGTTCCGGTGATGCCGCCCGCGCCGGGCAGGTTCTCGATCACGACGGCCTGGCCGAGCTTCGTCGAGAGCGCGGGGCCGACCGTGCGGACGATGACGTCGACCCCCGAGCCCGGGCTCACCGGCAGGATGACGCGCAGCGGCGGCCGATCGGCCGCGTGCGCGGGCGCCGCGGCGAGCGCTGCCAGGACGGCGAGCGACGCGTGCGCGACGAACGCTGCGAACCCGCGCCGCGTGCGGCGGACGATGGCCATGGTCGGATCTCCTCTTCGAGCGTGTCAGCTGCGGCGCGCCCGACTGCCGGGCAGCGCGCCGAGGATCTCGTCGTCGTGCTCGCCGGCGCGCGGCAACGGCCGGCGGACGCCGAGCCGGCGGCCACCGAGCGTGATCGGCAGCAGGACGACGTCGGTCGATCCGCCGTCTTCGGTCTGCATCGGCACGAGCCCGCCGCTTTGCTTCAGGTGGGGATCGTGGACGAGCTGCTCGGGCTTGACGATCGGCGCGTAGGGCAGGCCGTTCGCCTCGAGCTTGGCGACGAGCTCGGCGGCGTCGTGACGGGCGAGGATCGCGGCGAGCCGCGGGATCAGCTCGGCGCGCGCGGCGACGCGCTGCGCATTGCTCGCCAGCGACGGCTCGGCGGCGAGCTCGGGCACTTCGAGGACGCGGCAGAGGATCTGGAACTGGCGGTCGCTGACGGCGCCGATGAAGAGCTGCTCGCCGTCCTTCAGCGTGAAGACGTCGTAGACGCTCCACGACGAGATGCGCGCCGGCATCGGCGGCACCGGCTCGCCGGTCATCAGATGCTGCTGCATGTTCTGCGCCGACAGGAACGCGCAGTTCTCGAACAGCGCGCTCTGCACCTCCTGGCCGCGGCCGGTGCGGTCGCGCTCGCGGAGCGCCGCGAGGACGCCGATCGCGCCGAACATGCCGCCCATGATGTCGTTGACCGACGTGCCGACGCGCAGCGGCCGGCCCGGCGGGCCGGTCATGTAGGCGAGCGCAGCCATCATCTGCACGACCTCGTCGAGCGCGGTGCGGTGCTCGTACGGACCCGGCAGGAAGCCCTTGTGCGAGACGTAGACGAGGCGCGGGAAGTCGGCCGCGAGCGCCGCGTGGTCGAGGCCGAGCGAGGCCATCAGCCCGGGGCGGAAGTTCTCGAGGACGACGTCGGCAGTCGCGATCAGCTCCTTCGCGGTCGCACGGCCGGCGTCGCTGCGGATGTCGACGACGACGCTCTTCTTGTTGCGGTTGAACGAGCGGAAAAAGCCGATGCCGAGCCCGGGCAGCGTCCGCGTCTTGTCGCCGCCGGGCGGTTCGACCTTGATCACCTCGGCGCCGAGGTCGGCGAGGATCATCCCGCAGGTCGGCCCCATCACCATGTGCGTGAACTCGACGACGCGGATGCCGTCGAGCGGGAGGCCGTTCTGTTCGCGCGCGTTCATGGCAAAGCGGTGCCGGGTCGATCTCGGGGTCGCCGGTCGCGCCGGCGTCGCCACGACTCTAGACGTTCCGCGGCCGCGGCGGCGTCGCGCTGCCCGGACGGTGCGCAGGCCGGGTGCGCGGGCGCATCATCGCCGCGTGGCCGACCTCGACGTCAAGACCTTGCGCCTCTTCGTCGCCGCGTGCGAATGCGGCACGCTGGCGCGCGCAGCGGGGCGCGAGCGCATCGAGGCGTCGGCGATCAGCAAGCGGATCGCGCAGCTCGAGGACGAGCTCGGCGTCGAGCTGCTCGTTCGCCGCCGCCGCGGGGTCGCGCCGACGGCCGCCGGAACGACGCTGCTCGAGCACGCGCGCAGCGTCCTCTTCACGGTCGACCGGATCGCGAGCGACGCCGCCGCGTTCGCCGCCGGCGACGGCGTGCAGGGGCACGTGCGGCTGCTCGCGACCGCATCGACGATCGCCGGCGCGCTGCCCGACGACATCGCCGACTTCAAGCGGCAACCGGCGAACCGCCGGATCCTGGTCGACCTCGAGGAGTGCTCGTCGCGCGAGCTCCTCGACGAGCTGCGCGACGGGCGGGCCGCGCTCGGCGTCTGCCGCGACCGCGCCGTCGTCGACCCGCTGCGCAGCGTGCCGTATCGACGCGACCGCCTCGTCGTCGCGGTCCACCGCACCGATCCGCTCGCGACGCGCACCACGGTCCGCTTCGCCGAGACGCTCGACGCCGGGCACGTCGGCGTCGCGCGCGCGACCGGCGTGCACGCGATGCTCGAGCGCGCCGCCGCCGACGTCGAACGGCCGATCGCGTACCGCGCGCTCGTCGCCGGCTTCGCGACCGCGCTCGCCGTCGTCGGCGCCGGGCTCGGCGTCGCCGTCGTGCCGCTCGAGCTGGCGCGGCGCAGCGCCGGCAGCGACGTTCGCCTCGTCGCGCTCGACGACGACTGGGCGGAGATCGGCCTGGCCGTCTGCTTCGCCGCCTTCGAGTCGCTGCCGGCGGCGAGCCAGCGGCTCGTCGAGCACCTGCAGCTGCGCGCGACGCAGGCGGCGCGGTAGCGGCGATCATCGCGCGATGCGCGCCTGCTTCGTCGCTTCGCCGTGAACCGCGCCGCCACCGTCGCCGCGCTCGGCGCCGCGCAGACGCTCGCGTGGGCGTCGTCGTACTACCTGCCGGCCGTGCTCGCGGCGCCGATCGCGCGCGACCTCGGCGTCGCGACGCCGACCGTGTTCGCGGCGTTCTCGGCGTCGCTCCTCGTCGCCGCGCTGCTCGGCCCGCGCGCCGGCGCAGCGATCGACCGCTGGGGCGGGCGGCCGGTGCTCGTCGCGACCAACGTCGTCTTCGCGCTCGGCCTCGCCGCGCTCGCCGCGGCCAACGGCGTCGCCGCGCTGTTCGTCGCCTGGGCGATCCTCGGCGTCGCCATGGCGTGCGGCCTCTACGAAGGCGCGTTCGCCGCGCTGGTGCGCCTCTACGGGGCCGGCTCGCGCAACGCGATCACCGGGATCACGTTGATCGCCGGCTTCGCGAGCACCGTCGGCTGGCCGCTCTCGGCGTGGCTCGAGAGCGGCGTCGGCTGGCGCGGCGCGTGCGGACGTGGGCGGCGCTGCACGTCGTCGTCGGCATTCCCCTCAACGCCTGGCTGCCGCGCGCGAGCGCGGTCGAGCCGAGCGCCGCAGCGCCGCCGACGATCGACGTCGATCTCGACCGCCGCGCGCTTTCGCGCGCCTCGGTGCTGCTCGCCGTCGTGTTCGCGACGATGGCGTTCGTCAGCACCGCGATGGCGGCGCACCTGCCGCGGCTGCTGCAGGCAACGGGCGCGACGCTGGCGGTCGCCGTCGCGATCGGCGCGCTGGTCGGTCCGGCGCAGGTCGGCGGCCGGCTGCTCGAGTTCGGCGTGCTGCGCCGCATTCATCCGCTCCTGTCGGCGCGGATCGCGGCGCTGCTCCATCCGCTCGGCGCCGCGCTGCTCGTCGTCGTCGGTGCGCCGGCCGCGGCGGCGTTCGCGATCCTGCACGGCGCCGGCAACGGCATCCTGACGATCGCCAAGGGGACGCTGCCGCTCGTCCTCTTCGGCGCGCGCGGCTACGGCGAGCGGCAGGGCTGGCTGATGGTGCCGGCGCGGATCGCGCAGGCGCTCGCGCCGTGGCTGTTCGGCGTCGCGATCGATCGCTGGGGCGCGCGGTCGCTCTGGCTGTCGGCGGCGATCGGCGCGGTCGCGGTCGTCGCGCTGCTGCTCTTGCGCGCGCCGGCGGGCGTGCAGCGCAGCGATGCGGCGGTCGCGCCGGTGCCGGTCGAGACCAGCGGACGCTGACGGCAAGCGCTGTTCAGCGCGGCGAGACTCCGCCGGCGGCGACGCTGCGCGTCGGCCCGACGCCGATCCGCTCGAACGCGCGCGCGAGCTGCAGCACGCCGAGGTCACCGTGCGGCTTGCCGATCAGCTGCACTCCCATCGGCAGACCGTCGGCGCCGAAGCCGGCAGGCATCGCGATGCACGGCAGTCCGGCGAGCGTCGCGTAGATGACGACTTCCATCCAGCGGTGGTACGTGTCCATCGCGCGGCCGGCGACTTCGCGCGGCCACCGCCACTCCGCCGGAAACGGCCAGACCTGCGCCGTCGGCAGCGCGAGCGCGTCGTGGCGCTCGAAGAGGCGAAGCATCGCGTTGTAGAACGCGGTGCGCTCGGCGCACGCGCGGACCGTGTCCATTCCGGTCAGGCCCTGGCCCTGGTCGTACTCCCACAGCGCCTCGGGCTTGATGCGCGCGCGGTTCGCCGGGTCGTGCAGATGCGGCGCGATGCGCGCGGCGACGCTCCAGCGGCGCCAGACGAGCCAGCTCTGCCAGACGCGCTCGGGCGCGAAGCCGAGCGCTGCCGGCTCGACGCTGCCGCCCGCCTCGGCGATGCGGGCGAGCGCGCGAGCGCAGACGTCGGCGATGCCCGGCTCCATCGGCAGGTAGCCGTCGAGGTCGCCGAGCCAGCCGATGCGGACGCCGCGCGGATCGAAATCGTCGACCTTCGCCGCGAACGACTCCTTGGCGGCGATCGCGAGCGGCGTGCGCGCGTCCCAGCCGGCCTGGACGTCGAGCAGCGCGGCGACGTCCTTGACGGTGCGGCCCATCGGGCCTTCGGTGCTCAGCAGTGCGACCCAGACGTCGCCGGCGGGCCAGCGCGGCACGCGACCCTGGCTCGGCCTGAAGCCGTAGACGTCGTTCCAGCCCGCGGGGTTGCGCAGGCTCCCCATGAAGTCGCTGCCGTCGGCGACCGCGAGCATGTGCGTCGCGAGCGCGACCGCGGCGCCGCCGCTCGACCCGCCGGCGGACTTCGACGCGTCGAAGGCGTTGCGGGTGACGCCGAACACTTCGTTGAAGGTGTGCGAGCCGAGGCCGAACTCGGGCGTGTTCGTCTTGCCGACGACGATGCAGCCGGCGGCCTTCATGCGCTCGACCATCAGCGCATCGTGGCGCGGCACGTGGCCGGCGAGGAGCGGCGAGCCGAGCGTCGTCGCGATGCCCTTCGTCTCGGCGGCGTCCTTGATCGCCTGCGGCATGCCGTGCATCCAGCCGCGGCTCTCGCCGCGCGCGAGCTCGCCGTCGCGCGCGTCGGCCTGGCGCAGCAGGTCGCCTTCGTCCTGGATGCTGACGATCGCGTTGACGCGCGGATTGACCGTCGCGATGCGCTCGAGCGTCGCGCGCATCACCTCGCGGCACGAGACTTCCTTGGCGTGGATCGCGCGCGAGAGCGCGTCGGCGTCGAGGTCGGTGAGTTGCATCGCGTCCTCCGCGGCCCGTGCGCTCAGCGCGAGCCGAACATCATCTGCCGGGCGATCGCCGACTTCAGCGGGCCGAGCCGCTGCAGTGCGGCGATGCCGGCGCCGCGCGCAGTGCCGAGGCCGGGCAGCGACCACGTGAAGCTGCGCGCGAGGAAGTCGGTCGCGGCGATCATCGCCCAGCGGTCGGGCGCGCGCTGCCACTCGAGCCTGCGCAGCACCGCGTCGACGTCGCGCCGCTTGGCGAGCGAAGCGACGAGCTCGAACGCGTCGCGAAAGCCGAGGTTGAGGCCCTGCCCGGCGACGGGATGCAGCGTCTGCGCCGCGTTGCCGATGCGGACCGTGCGACCGGCGGCGAGCGTCCGTTGCGCGGTGAGCCCGAGCGCGAACGGCTTCATCGGAGTCACCGCCGCGAGCCGCGGCGTGCGCGGATGGAAGATCGTGTTGAGGACGGCGACGCGCTGCGCGTCGTCGAGGTCGCGGACCGGATCGTCGTCGTTGTCGACGCACCAGACGAGCCCGGCGCGGCCGTCGCGAAGCGGCAGCAGCGCCGCCGGGCCGTGGCGCGTGAAGCGTTCGTAGGCGACGCCGGGTGCGTGCGGCGGTGCGCCGGCGGCGTGCGGCGCGAACTCGGCGACGCCGACCCACGCCGTCTGGCCGTAGTCGCGGCGCAGCGCCGGGCGGCGCTCGCCGGCGCCGACCTCGCCGTTCGCCGCGGTCGAGAAGACGCCGCCTTCGGCGATGACGGCGAGGTCGAACCGCTCGACGATGCCGCTCGCGTCCTCGACCTCGACCGCCGGCGGCGCAGCGACGTTGCGCACCGCGACGACGTTGCTGCCGAAGCGATCGATCATCCGCCCGGCCGCGCGCGCCTGCGCGTCGTGCCAGACCTGCTGCAGCGTCGCGACCACCTGGCCGTAGCCGAGCACGGCGCCGAGCATGGGCACCGCCTCGTCGATCGCGCGGATCGTGAGCTCGGGCTCGGCGAGCTGCGGAACGAACGCGGCGACGAGCGAAGGCGCGTCCTGCGAGACGTGCACCTCGACGATCGGCTGCGCGCTCTCGGCGCGCCACGCGCCGAGGCGCTGCAGCAGCTGGACGCTGCCGAGCGAGAGCGCGAGCGTGCGCGGGTCGCCGGCGACGTCCTTGTCGCGCGGCCGCGCGTCGAAGAGCGTGACCTCGACGTCGTCGAGCGTCGCCGCGGCATGCAGCGCGAGCGCCAGCCCGACCGGCCTTTCCAGCACAGTGGGATCCGAAGCTTGGAATTCACGTGACTTGAAGTCGCG
>JADMIO011189609.1_pt1 | contig 56625 bp, 44 predicted proteins | sample 8958161 | NCBI WGS metagenome assembly JADMIO01 (sample SAMN16585339, study PRJNA669376) | soil metagenome | isolation source: Crop rotation soil | place: USA: Cullars Rotation, Alabama | collected 2011
CCGCGACTTCAAGTCACGTGAATTCCAAGCTTCGGATCCCACTGTGCTGGAAAGGCCATATACAGCCAAAACGACATGTAGATATCCGACCCTTCCTCGACTGTGATCTTCGGACCGCCCAGTTGTGCCCGCAGTTGCTGCGCGTTGAATACGTCGTCCTCGTGGATCGTGACCTTCGCGGCGTACTTACCGTGTTGCACGATGTCGGTCACGACCTGTATGTTCCGCGGCGTGGCGTTTTGGCCTTTGACCATCCCGTCTTTTCCCCACTCGCTGAGGTCGCCGCTCTCGAAGTCAGCTTTGAAAAGGACGGTCGAATTTGCCGCAACGACCCAGCACAAGAAAGTAGCCAGGGTCTTCACGGCAGTCGTTTCACCTTGAACGTCAACGGGGTCGACTGCTTCACGAAAGCGGCCGAGGAATTAACCGCGTTGCGCATCTCCTGCCGGTCACGCGTCAGTTCGATTTCGCCGTCCTTCGCCGTTCCGGTAAACCGGAAGACCGACTCACTGATCTCGTTGCCGTTCTGCTCGCGCGCGACGATCTCGAAGGAGATCTTGTCGCCGTCGACGACGCCCTTCAAAATCGGCACGGCGCCGTAGTCCAGGTATGCCTTCCCCGTCAGCGCCGTGCCCTTATGCTCAAGCCGAAACGCGAAGTCCACAATTGTGTTCCGCCGCCCCGTCGTCACGCTGCCCAGCCAGGTGCCGGATAAATCGGCGGCCGAGAGCGACATCGCGGACCACGCCAGAGCCGCCAACAGCCTACGCACGCAACACCCCCGGCAGCGGACCCGTGCTGTCGGCGAATCGCTCGACCGGCGTCCCGAACGCGTCGAGTAGCGACACATAAAGGTTCGCCAGCGGCGTGTCTTCCGTGTACATCCGATGCTGGCCGGTGTCGACCCGGCCGCCGCCTCCGCCACCCACCACGATCGGCAGCTTGTGAGGGCTGTGCGCGTCGCCATCGCTCAGCGCCGAGCCGAAAACGATCATCGAATTGTCGAGCACGGTGGAGTCGCCCTCCTTCATCGACTTCAACCTCCCGAGCAGGCCTGCGTACTGCTGGACGTGCCACTGGCTGATGATCTGATACTGACGCAGTTTGTCTTCGTTCCTGGCGTGGTGGGATGTATCGTGGTGCCCCATCGTGACGCCGTTGAGGAAGCGGAAGCTGATATCGCTGACCGAATTGCCGAACATGAACGTTGCGAGACGTGTGGAGTCGGTCTGGAAAGCGGTCGCGATCACGTCTAACATCAGTTGGCAGTGCTCCTCATGCGTGGACGGCTGGTCTGTCGGCGCCTCGGCGAGCCGCATCGGGACCTTTGCCTTCCAGTTCTTCCGTTCACCCGACACGGACTTCTCCGCCCGTTGCTCGAGCGAACGCATCACGGAAAGATATTCGTCGATCCGCTTCCCGTCCTCCGCCCCGACCTCGCCTTTCAGGCGTTTCGCGTCATCTAATACGCGGTCGAGGAGCAGCCGATCCAGCCTCGCCGAATCGCCGCTCGGCGTCGTTCCGGCACGGTACAGGCGCTCATAGGCTGCCTTCGGATTCACTTCGCGGGGCAGCGGTGTATTCGCGTTCACCCATGAGATGTGCGACCCGTAGATGCGCGTATACCCGACCGCCAGGTCCACCCCAACTGCCACGGGCGCCACGCCCAGTTCGATCGACGGCAGCGGCGTCCGGTCGCCCGCTTTCTGGGCGGCGACCTGATCTACCGAAGTTCCATTGGCGAGATCTACGCCGGGCGTTTTCTTAATGACGGAGGAGGTCAGGAAACAGGCATCTTTGGCGTAATGCCCGTCGCCACCCTTCGCGCTCGCATTCCAGAGATGGCCTAAAACGAGGATTTGCTTCTTGTGTTCCTCCAGCGGCGCAAGCGTCGTCGAAAGCTCGAAGTCGCGGCCCTCGCCGGTGGGGTACCAGTGCTGCACGTTCACGCCGTTCGGGAAGAACAGAAACGCCATGCGCACCGGGTTACGCGACGAGCCTGATTGCGCCCGCGCCATTGCTTCCAGCCAAGGCAACCCGAGCGTCACGCCCGCGCCGCGAAGCAGAGTTCTTCGACTGATTGGCTTCACTTTTTGCCTCCTCCCGCCGCCTGAAATTGGAACGGAGCGCTCAGGATGATCCCCTCGATCAACTTTTGCGCTCGGTAATCATTCTCCTTCAAATCGGCCATGATGCGGTCGACAGCGCAGCCGTCCTGTGCCGTCAGTCCCCGCCCCAACGCGTACCCCAGCATCCTGGCCGTCAGATTGCGCACGAACTGGTCCTTGCGTGCCATAAGCGCGGCCTTCAAGCCCTGCATGCCCTCGACTCTGGTCCCGTCGGGCAGTTCGCCTCGATTATCCACCGGCTTGCCGTTGTCCTCGTCGCGCCATCGACCGACGAAGTCGTAATTCTCCAGCGCGAACCCAAGCGGGTCGATGCGGCTGTGACAGGTAGCGCAAGCCGGGTTCTCGCGATGCACGGTCAGCATTTGGCGAACGCTCTTCGGCGACTCCGCCAAAGCCTGCCTCTCGAGCGGCGGCACGTTCGCGGGCGGCGGAGGAGGGGGCGTTCCGAGCAGCGCATCGAGTATCCACGCGCCGCGCAACACCGGACTGGTTCGGTACGGATATGAGCCCACCGCCAGGACCGCGGGCATCCCGAGCAGTCCGCCTCGCGTCGATCCCGCCGGCAGATCGAGCCATCGGGGCTGTTGGTCTGCGCCAGTTACCTGCGTGGGCTCGCCGAAATGCCGGGTCAGCTTGCGGGTGAGCACCGTCTGCTGCGACTCGATGAGGTTCAGCAGCGAAAGGTCGCGCTTCAGAATTTCGTGGACGAACAGCGCGGGCTGGAGCTTGATGTCCTGCGCAATCTCCGCATCCGTGGACCACGCCGGGAACAGTTTGTCGTCAGGCGCCTTATTCGATTCCAATTGCCGTGTCCGCAGCCACTGGTCCACGAACCGCTTCACGAAGTCGAACGCTTGGTCGCGGCGAAGCATGCGCGGGATCAGGGCGCGGACGACTTCGGCATCATGCACCTTCCGGTCGGCAGCGCGGTCGAATAGCAATTCATCCGGCATCGAGCCCCAGAGGAAGTACGACATCCGGGACGCTAGCACGTACTCGTCCGCGCGGCGTACATACGCTGTCGTATTCACCGGCTCCGAAAGAAAAAGAAAACGCGGCGAGACCATCGCCGCCCGCAGGGCGAAAGCGATCGAGGCTTCGAACTCCTGTCCGGATTTTCGCGCGCTCCGGAACAGGCTCACGTACTGCGCGACGTCTGGTCCGCTGACGGGACGCCGGAAGGCGCGCGGCAGAAACGCGCTGAGAATTGCCCGCGCCGCCTGATCCTCGCCAACGCCGTGGCCGGGTCGCGATACGAAAATCTTCGCCCGCGGCTTAAACTCCTTGAGCGCGGCGTCGAGCGCAAACTTCGCAGCATCGAGGTACTTCTCCACTAATAGCGGAGTGAGAAAGAGCGTCTCGCCCGCATTGTCGAATCCCTCTCCGCCGGCGCCGTCGGCCGGCAGGAAGCTCGTCAGATCGGTCTGAAGGTCCAGCAGATCCCGCACCGTCGCGGCATATTCCTCGCGATTCAACCGGCGCGACGGCGTCCGGACCGCGGTTGGCCCGGACGTGCACACGGCTGCCGCGAGAGCTCCGTTCGCCCACGTCAGGAACTGCTCTCGCGCTGCAGCCGGCGGAGCAGTCGCGCTCTTCGGCGGCATCTCGCCATTCTGAACGCGGAGCACCAGTGAGTTCCATCGCTCCGGCGCCGTCTTCATCGAATCCTCGGTGTCGAGCTCGCGGACGGCAAAACCGCCAGCGGGTGACGAGCCTTGGTGACATGCCTGGCAGTACGACTTCAGGAACGCCCGCCCATCCGTGAAAGACTGCGCACTGAGGGCGATGGGAATCGAGAACAGTAGCGCAAAGCGGCCCCGGGTCATAGTAGCCGAGTTTATCATTCCCGCTGCAAACCTCGTGACAGGAGACAGTCGGCCCGCGGCACTGGAGCAGCGAAGGCGAGCGGAGGATCTCCCGTGCTCCGCGTTCGAATCGCCGGCCGCCTGTGCACTGGCCAGAAACGGCGTTTTGGGAGGTGCATTGAAAACCGGTGCCGTGAATGATAAAGGACGATATCGCCAATCTGCTGTGCGGGGGCATCGATCACCTTCAGCGACCGGCGGGGAAATGGGCTAATTCAGAAATCCTCATTCCGGAGAACGCCGATCCTCGGTGATTGAAGCAAACGTTCTTTATCGTTCACGATGTCAATCGGCGAGCGGCAAATGAGGTTTCCCGCGGAACTGGCAGTGTACTTGGGCCGACGACAGTCCCGGTTGAAACCGTGAAAGTTACGCGATCCACACACGTTTCTGGTCTTGTGATAGGGTACGTGCAGACGAGAAGTTTGAGCCGGTTCGCGAAGAATGCGGGGCACACCGATGCAGCGGTGAAGCGAGAGGCTGGCTGGAGCGCTCGAGCATCTGTGGCAAGGTCATCCAATTGCCAAGCGGGAGAACAAAAGAAATGAAGAGATCACACGTTTTTGCAGCCATGGCGATAACCGGATTTATCATTGGTTCGCAGGCCGCTCTGGCTCAGTCGGTTGGCTGCGGGAATTTACCGCAGGCTAATGCCGCGCCTGCTTACACGACCGGTCCCGGGGCCGCTCTTGCTGCGCCAGGCGGTGCCCCTCGCGGTGGCGGTGGTGGCGGGGTCGGATTGCGCGGCGCCGGCCGCGGCGCCCCAGGAGGTCCGGGTGCCGGTCGCGCGGGCAGGGGCGCACCTGCCGTTCGTGATCCACATGCCGAAGGCAACGTTGAGGCGAAGGATCTTCCGGATGGTGAGAATGCTCCGAACAATGTTGACGGAAACTTTGTGCTGGGGCCGACGCATCCCGCCGCTTCCGATACGGTGGAGAACGCAAGCGTGCCGAAGGGCGTAGTCTGCATCTTCGCGATGGAGTCGGGGGACAGTAAGATGTATCCCGGAATTACGCGTGCGCCGCGCGACCCTGACGCTCCTCCGCCGCCGCCGAATTCGCGCATGGTCCCCGTTATGCCCGCGCCTTACAGCCGTCGGGTGTACGTGTATATTCCCAAACAGTATGTCGCGGGAACTGTTGCTCCGTTCATCGTGGGCGCAGATGGCCCTGACAACCTGCTGTTCACTACGCTCGACAACATGATCGCGGCGAAGAAGTTGCCGCCGATGATCGCGGTGTCTATCGGAAATGGCGGCGGCGATGGTCCGGGCAGCGAGCGCGGCCTGGAGTACGACACGATGTCAGGCAAGTACGCCGAGTTCGTGGAGACCGAAGTTCTTCCTCTCGTTGAGAAGCGTTACGGCGTGAAGCTTAGCAAGGACCCGGATGCACGTCTGGCGATGGGTGGCAGTTCGGGTGGATCGGTTTCGTTCGGCATGGCGTGGTTCCACAACGATCTCTATCACCGCGTGCTCACGTACTCGGGGACGTATGTGAATCAGCAGTCGCCGACCGATCCGAATCTGCCGCATGGCGCGTTTGAGCTGGAAGAGCATCTGATTCCGGCCGCGCCGGCGAAGCCGATTCGCATCTGGATGGAAGTCGGGGACCGCGATAACGGGCGTCCCGGTGATGACACTCATGATTGGGTGGCCGCAAACGAGATCATGGCTCGCGTGCTGGCGGCGAAGGGTTATCATTACCAGTTTGTCTTCGCGCGCAACGCCGGTCATACGGATGGCGCTGTGAAGAGGCAGACTCTGCCGGAAGCGCTGGAGTATGTCTGGCAGGGTTACAAGGCGAAGTAGTCAGCGAAGCGGCTTGACGCGGCCGCGAATTTTCAGCTGGATCGGCGCACAAAGGACGTGAATGATAAAGGACGTATCGTTCACTTACGATCCGCAAGGATCGCGGCCGGAACTCGGGGAGCGCGGAGAAATGTTTGAAGGAGGCCCGAAACGGCGTTCGAGGAAGCGACGACACGTTGCCTGTGATATGCGGTCACGTAATTTGACGTATAAGCCCGACTCACGGAGCGAATCGCCTCAGACTCCGTTCGGCAACCGAAGGCTCCTACGAGACTGCCAGTCCTGGCACGAGGCCAACGGTGATTCGCTAAGTGAACAGCATTGGGTTTCGGCGAGCTTAGCGCGCCACGGACAGGCTCACTCCGGCAAAGCGGCAAGGCAGATCTATTTCTGCCTTGTGCGAGCTTCTTCGAGTATCCGCTTGGCGCGGGCCGGGTTAAAAACTCCACAGGAACAGAAGCGAGCCATGTAAGTGACCGCCTCATTCGGCGTGCGGCGGCCTTCTTTCACCCAATCCACCATCTTCTTCGCGAACGAAGCGCTCACCATGCCATGCCCGCACATCGTGGAGAGCTTCAGCACGTCTTCGTTAGGCAGATGCTCTGTGCGGCCCTCGAACCCCAGCGAATAACCCACGCTGTGGCGGCAGGCATCCGCCACGTGACAGCACTGCTCGGCGCCATCGATCGAGGTGGAGATATTCACACTCAGGCCGAGATCGGCTTCCTTGACGGTCTTGAGGAAGTCCTCCGCCGCCACGCGGTTGTCGAACACCGCCGCGGCGGTCGTCGGAGTATCCAGGCCCTCGATCACCGCCTGAAAATCAGGCTGCATATCCCGCTTCCAGTGCGATGTGGGGTTCATGGATTTTGATGAGCGTAGCGCGCCGCCATGACGCGGGTCTCCCAGGTTGACCGGTTTGTACGGCAGCGCCATTTCCAGGAACTTGCGCAGTTTGGGAACCACCCCCTCGTCGTTCTTTCCGCGGCAGCACATCGCAAAAACTACGTAATCGTCTCGAAAGCTGTCCGCGTTTCCGTAACGATGTAGAGTATTGGTCATCTCGCCGTAACCTCCCCTTGCGGCACAGCCGTGGCCTGATTGGTGATCCTGCCGAGCCCGGTGTTGGTCTTCGCGCGCTCCAGTTTGTAGCCGAGCCGCTCCAGAATCGGAGCCACTACGCCATCTTCGCCATCCGCGTCGCAGCGTGTGGCCACTCCGAGCGCGACCACTGTGTCGAGTCTCTTTTCGACCTCGCGAACTAACCGGATGATCTCCTCGGTACGCCCCACCGGAACCTTGATCTCGATGATGGCGGAAAGAACCTTCTCGTTGATGACGTCCTCGCGAATCGTACCGGAACCCACATCGGACATCAACGTCGTGATTGGATTTCGCTTCTCAAAGGTCACTCCGGCGCGCGCCAGTTCCCAGGCCATCTCCTGGATATCGCGGAACCACACGCCCACTCCCGGCCGGCCCAATTCAACCGTAAACCCGACCTCGCCCACTTTCACGCGGCCGCTCACGTCGTTGGTCTTCACTTCCTCGGTCCCGCGACCTTCCACACCGGTCGATTCATGCGGCACTCGAGGGTCCGAGAAAGCGCGGCGCACGACTCTCGGCCACACCAGATCTTCGGGCGCGAATGCGGCCGTGGGGCAGACATCCGGCTCCGGGTCGAAACGTACCCGCATCAGCTTGAACAGCTTGCGGACGGTTCGCACCAGAGTTGGATTCAGGTGCTCCTGGCTCATCCCGTTGAAACAGGCGTAGCATTCGACGCATTCGTCGCGATTCACCGTAGCACGTTCGATGGTCGGATCAATATAAATCGCGCCCATCGGACAGACATAGGTGCAGTTCCCGCAGGCTACGCACTTGTCAGGATCGATTCTCATACCGGCTACTCCCTTCGTCCCCTCCGCTCTAGTGATGTTCGAGCAGGCTGCCGAAACCCTTAACTTTGTCCTTGATCCCCATCTTCCGCAGCGCCGACCAGTAGATTACCGTTCCCGAAGCAAATACCGGGATCTTCAGCCATCGCTCAGCATCCGCCGCAACGTAGCAGTAATGCAGATTCGTACCCAACTGAATAATCGCATCCGGCCTGGCCTCCGCGCAGCGCAGCGTGGCGTCGCGCAGAGCATCGTAACCCTGGGACGCGACGTGAATGATGCTCTTGCACTTCAGCCCCTCAACATGCACCACTTCGAAACCGCGCGAGGTGAAATAGCTGATCGCGTTGTGTTCAATCACCGGATAGTAAGGCGTCAGAAGCGCGATTTTCTTTGCCCCGCAGAGCTTGAACGCCTCCTCCGCCGATTGCGCGCCCATCGTCACATCCACGCCGGAAACCTTCTGCAGGTGCTCCAGGAGTGCGAAGCTGCCCTTCTCGCCTCCCATATAACTTTGCGAACTCATCCCCAGGATCAGGTGATCCATGAGGGTCTCTTTCAACCGCCGAACCGAATCATCCAGGTTGGCCGTAACGTGCCGCATGATGATTTCCCAGTCGGCGTTTTGGCCAATCTTCTGGTTCGGAACATAATACCGGTCGATGGCATTGATCACGCCTTCCGGGCGCATGTCCATCATCTCGTTCTCGACATTTACGTTCGGCCCGGGCGTCATGATGCCGATGACTCCCCGGGGACCCAGCGCGTTCACGTATCGTTGATCGTCGTGGGTGGTCCCTTCCAACTCGACTACTCCCTGCTGCATCTGCTCGTTAGACATTAACGTTCCTTTGTGTATACAGTATTTCCAGCGATGAAGACGGCCTCAATCGCATGGGTATTCCTGATGTCATCGAGAGGGTTCTTGGTGAGCACGATCAGATCGGCCCACTTGCCCTTCCGAAGCGTACCCAGATCCGGGGCCCGGAGAAATTCCGCGCCATTCTTAGTAGCGCCGACGATGGCTTGCATCGGGGTCAAGCCGGCTTCCACCATTTCCTGCAACTCCAGATGCTCGAAATAACCCTGGAACCGTCCCGGCACGCCGGTGTCGGTTCCCATCCCGTAGTGCACGCCCGCGTCCACGAGCGATTTCAAATTCTTCTTGCCGAGCTCCAACTGCTGCCGGTATCTTTCGATGTTTGGGTCCGACGCGGCTTTCTGCTGATACTCCGGGCTGCTCAAAGTCTTGAGCGTGTCCGCGGAAACGCCGCGCATAAAGAACGGATCGGAGAGAAATTCGGGAGGCTTGGCGAAAACGAAGAGCGAGACCTCGCGGCTTAAAGTGGAAGCCGCTTGCCAGGTCTGGTGCTTCTTCATGCTCTGAATCAATTCCTGGTCCACCGGCTTGTCGCGGACGATGTGCGCCAATCCATCGATTCCGAACTCCGTTAGTTTTTTGGCGTCCTCCAGGTAGAACACATGTGCCACGACACGGAGTCCGTGCTTGTGAGAGCTGTCGATGATGGCTTTGTCGATGTCGAAGGGCATGCGCTTCGCCTTGCCCAGGTTGTCATCGGTCCAAAACTTCACCACATCGACGTTTTTGCGGGCGAGTTCCGCAATCGCCGGCTCCACATCGGCGACCGTGCTCAGGACCGGCGTGGGGATGCCGGGAAAGCTGATTCCGCCTCCAATCCCGTCCTTGTATACGAGACCAGTTCCGGCGGTGTAGACCCGCGCCATCGAAGCTCGTGAGTTCCGTTGCTGCTCTCGCACCGCGAAGACAGGATCTTTATCCAGTCCCAGGCTGAGGATCGTCGTGATCCCGTAGGAGGCGTACGTCTTCAGGTCATGCTCCACCGTCTGGCGAGAGTATCCTTTGGTATCGAGCGTCATGCCGTTGGCGACGCCGATGTGACCATGAAGATTGATCATCCCGGGCATGACGAAGCGCCCCGCCAAATCGATCACCTCGGCGCCGGCGGGGACCTTCAAGCCGGATACCGGGCCGACCCATGCGATGCGCCCGGCATCGACGATCATGGCCGAGTTTGGAACCGGCGCGGCGCCGGTGCCGTCGATCAGCGTGAAGCCGCGAAGGACGCGAATCTCAGCGTGCAATGACGCGCCGGCCGACACCAGGCAGAAGGCAAATGCCAAGGATCGGATGCGTTCGAAAAAACGGTAGGAATCGGATACCCAGCGAAACAATGTGAACCCCTCGGAGCACGAACGACCCGTTTATCCAGTGCTCGTTCGCAGAGAGTATATCAAATGAAGAGTCTGTTTCCGGCAGCGAATTGGCTGAAGGTATGTTGGCTGTAATGCTCCCGGTAGAGGGCGCATTCTTTGCTGCGAACCGCCGCCGAAGCATGTAGACTGGACAGAATCTTATTGTGAAACGAACCCATGGCTAATCCTGCCCCTGCGATACGTCCCACGCGCGTCCGGTACCGGGTACTTGGCATGACCGTCGCGGTATACATGATCACCTACATGGACCGCGTTGTGATTTCGAATGCCGCCCCCTCCATTCGAGCGGAATTGGGGCTGTCGCTAGTGGCCATGGGCTGGATCATCTCCGTCTTCCAATGGGGCTACTCTCTCTTTCAAATACCCGGGGGCTGGTTGGGGGACCGTATCGGGCCGCGACGAGCGCTCACGCTGATCGTCATATGGTGGAGCATCTTCACCTCCGCTACCGCCATGGCCCGGAGCGCCGGGTCAATGGCCTTCGTCCGTTTCTTTTTCGGAGTCGGCGAAGCGGGCGCGTTTCCGATCGTCACCCGCTCACTTTCGCGCTGGCTTTTGCCCGGCGAGCGAGGGTTAGCCCAGGGATTGACACACGCGGGGTCGCGCCTCGGTGCCGCGCTCACCCCTCCGATCGTGGTCTACATCATCAGTCTCTACGGCTGGCGCGCCGCATTTTATGTTTTTGGGATGCTGGGTCTGGTATGGAGCGTGGTGTGGTTTATTTGGTACCGGGATACTCCGGGCGAGCACGGAGAAGTGAATCGTGCGGAGCGCCAATTGATTGAAGCAGGCTCCCGGGACCATCGGAGCGTGGGCGCCACGCTATCGTGGCGAAAGATTCTCTCCAATCCCGCGGTTTGGTATTTATCCGCCGCCTATTTCTGTTACACCTACGCCCTCACAACCTATCTTTACTGGTTTCCTACTTATCTCAAGGAGTATCGAGGTTACTCGCTTGCGCAGATGGGGTTCTATGCAATGCTGCCCTTGCTGGCGGGCACTGCCGGTGACTTCTTTGGCGGATGGATATCCGATATCCGTCTGCGTCGTAGCGGGAACCTGAACGCACGCAGAGCGGTCGCGATCGCCGGCTTCTGGTCTGGCGCGCTCTTCATCATTCCCGCCACGCTTACAGCGAGTCCAGGCTGGTGCGTGCTTTTTACCTGTCTCGCATTCTTCGGCGTCGAGTTGACGGTCGGCGTATCCTGGGCCATTCCGCTTGACATCGCTGGAGATCGCGCCGGTTCCGTCTCATCGGTCATGAACATGTCCGGCCAAATTGGCGGCGCCATTTCACCGATCGCACTGGCGTACGCGGTGAAGGTCTACGGCTGGAATGTACCCTTTTTCATTACGGCCGCGCTGTGCGCGGTGGGGGCGTTGCTTTACCTCAAGATCGATATCAAGCCCAAAGTGGTTCCGTGATGTATGGCACTTCATTGCCTTCGACGCGATGTTTTCTTCGGGAAATCTTGTAACTGTGAGATACGCTTGCTTGTCCCCTGGGGGACGCATATAATTCCACGAAGGCATGTCGCGCCCCAGCGGCAGTTGTCTGGTTCTCATAGGGGGGACATTTCATGAACGCACGCGTTTTCGCTCGAGCAGGCTCTGTCGCACTCGGAGCTCTACTAGTCGGATCAACAGGCTTTTCGCAGGTACAGCCGGCGACTTCGGGCAAGGTTGGCTCTATGGAGTGGTTTATCTTGAGCCAGGGCGGGAACGGCGGTCCCGGCGGTTTCCCCGGCGGGGGCGGCCAAGGCCGCGGAGGTCGCGGCGGGGCTGCGCCTGCTGGCGCGGATGGTGCCGCGGCCGGCGCTCCGGCAGGTGCTGCTGGCGCGGGCCCCGGCGGTCGCGGCGGTGGTGGGGGCGGCGGTTTCCCCGGCGGCGGTAACCAAGGCCGTGGACGCGCCACGCTCGCGGCCTGCACCGCGGACGTCGCGAAGTTCTGCCCCGGCTTGCCGGGCGGAGGCGTGTCCCAGGCTTGTCTGGAAGCTAATGTGGCGGCCGTCTCGCAATCGTGCAAGGCCGATCTCCAGGCCAACCAGCTCGAGTTTGGAGATACTCCGTCGTGTTACCGTTCGCCCGTTTGCGGAAACCGCATCACCGGCATCAACAGCGGTCTCAAAGGGCGCGTCCAGTGGAAGCAATCGTTGGATTACAAGGTTTCTTACCCGTTCACGGATCTGCCTGCCGGCGGCGGCGGCATGGTGGCGGTCGCAATCGATTCGAAGGACAACCTGTGGGGTCTGCAGCGCAACGCCGCAGGCAAGCCGCAGTTGTTCAAGTTCGGTCCGGACCACAAACTTCTCTTCAGCATTGGCGACGATGTGATCACACACCACGTCAAAGCGCACGGCATAAAGGTCGATAGCGACGATAATGTCTGGATCTGCGATGAGGCGGCCGCCACGATCAAGAAGATCAGTCCCGACGGGAAGCTCCTCAAGACCATCGGCGAACGAGGCCACCGCGGCGACTGGGACGAGGCCAAGGGCCAGCGGCTTCTCTGGGAGCCGGTGATGGTGGATTTTCTGCCTAACGGCGACATGTTCATCTTCGAGGGTCACGCCAACGAAAGCCCCAACGATGTGGATGGTCCCGACGCGACGAACCGGATCGGCGCATCCCGCGTCATTCACCTCGACAAGAATCAGAACTTCATCAACCAGTGGTACGGGGACAGCGGCGGTCCGGGCAAATTCGACAGCGCCCACGGAAGTGCCGTGGACCCTCAGACCGGCATCGTCTGGATTGGCGATCGCGAGCAATACCGGATTGTCCAATATACGGCGGACGGCAAGTTTCTCCGCACGATTCAGATGAAGAATCTGGTGTGCTCGATCTACTTCGACAGGTTCGGCGGCGTGTGGTCGGGAACCGGCCTGGATGGCCAGCTTACTAAATTGGACCGCGACGGCAACGTGATCGGCGCGATTGGAAAGGGACCCGGCAGAGGCGACGGCAACTGGGGCGAATCGAGCTATCTGACCATGGATTCGAAGGGGAACATTCTCTCCGGCGATACGGTTAACGGACGGATCACGATGTGGACGCCGTCGGTACCGCCAACAAAGCCCTAAGGTTCTGGCAAACCGGCTCGCCCGATCAACCCATGAATACGGGAGATCCAAATGTCTGACATTTGAGATTCGTCACTTCCGGACGGCTGGTTCGGGCATCGGGAGCGCTGGTGCTTCTCACCGGCCTCGGCGCCGGGGTTTTCAGGCTGGTGGCGCAGGCCCCGCCCGCGGCGGGCGACGGCGGCCCCAGTTTCGGAAAGGAGCTGCATCTCATGCCGCAACATCGGGCAGCCGACAGGTCGACATGCAGAAGCTGCTTGGCGAACGGCGATAGGGGCGCAACCCTCGTGCCCGGCGGTGGCGGTCGCGGAGGGCGGTCGGGGTGGCTTCGGCCCTGCTGCCACTCCCCCGGATGATCCGGAAGCGGCCGCGGCAGCTCGGGCTGCCGCGGCAACTGCGGGAGATGGAGGCGGCGCTCTTCGCGCGATTGGTCCTTGAATTCGGAGCTGCCGCGGGCTATAGTCGGACACGGAGTTGGCAAGCGTTTACAGAGGAAGGGATCGCAGCGTCCCGGCGCGAGCCGCCGCCGCACACAGTGCGGTGAAATTGAGCCATTTTCAGGGTGGAGAGGAGACTGCAAATCATGAAACGACCACTGATGTTGGCTTCACTAGTGGCCATATTGGTTCTTGGATACTGCGCTGCCCAGCAGCCGCCCGCGGCCGGCGCCGCGGCCCCACAAGCTGCCGGCAGAGGCAGAGGCGGGTTCGGCGGGCCGATCGAGCTGGGCCCGGACGACAAACCCGCCTTTCCCGATCCGCCCGCAGGCTTCAACCTCAAGCGTGAGAACATTCCTCACGGCGAGCTGACGCCCGTTGAGTACGATTCGAAGTCACTCGGAACGCGAAGGAGAATGCGTATCTACACCCCGCCAGGCTATTCGACCGTGCGCAAGTATCCGGTGCTTTATCTACTGCACGGCATCGGCGGCACGGACACCGAATGGACGCAATCGTGCCACGCGAATAACGTAATCGATAACCTGCTGGCCGAAGGCAAAATCCAGCCGATGGTGATGGTCTTTCCGGATGGCAATTCAAGCAGGACGGTTGCCGATCTCGCCGCTGGCGGCCGCGGTCCCGCGCCCGCGGGACCTGCCGGCGCGGGCGCCGGTCGTGGTCGCGGAATGAACATGGAAGCATGGCTGACGCCTTTCGAGAACGACCTGCTCAAAGACATCATTCCCTACATCGATTCTCATTACTCCGTTTACACCGACCGCGATCATCGCGCCTTGGCTGGCCTGTCGATGGGCGGCGGGCAAACTCTGAATATCGGGCTGGTGCACCCGGAGACGTTTGCCTACGTCGGCGGCTTCTCCTCGGCGCCGGATACCCGACAGCCGCCATCCGCACTCGTTCCCGATCCCTCGGTTCCGAAGCAGTTGAAGTTGGTGTGGCTCGCTTGCGGGAACAAGGACGGCCTGATCCGCATCAGCCAGGCCGTTCATCAGTACCTCAAGGAGAACAGCGTCCAGCACGTCTGGCACGTGGACGGAAATGCTCACGACACCACCGAGTGGGACAACAACCTGTACCTGTTCAGCCAGCACATCTTCACCTCGGCTCCGCTGGCAATGGCGCAGCCGCCCCAGGGTGCGCCTGGAGGTCGCGGGACGCGTCCGCCGGTTGAGATCGACAAGACTCCGCCGGTGGAGGATTTCAAATCTTCCGCGCTGAACGCGTCGGTCAACGGCCAAGTCAGGCAGTACCCCGAAGTCAATTCTCAGCGGCGCGTTCGAACCCGTCTGCGGGCTCCCGACGCGCAGAGCGTGCAGCTCGATATCGGTGGCGTCCGATACCCGATGACCAAAGGAGAAGACGGCTATTGGACCGGGGTTTCGAATGCCCAGGATGAAGGCTTTCACTATTACCAGCTCAATGTGGATGGTGCAAACGTGCCGGACCCCGGGACCCTGATGTTCTACGGCGCGAGCCGCTGGGGAGTGGTGTCGAAGTTCCCGCGCACGATGAGGACTTCTATGCCATGAAGAACGTGCCGCACGGAAACCTGAGGGAAGTCCACTTCTTCTCCAAAATCGCGAATGCGTCACTGCAATGTTTCGTCTACACGCCGCCGGATTACGAGAAGGGGTCGAAACGCTATCCCGTGCTCTACATTCAACACGGCGCAGGCGAAGATGAACACGGGTGGGGCGAGCAGGGGCACGCCGGATTGATCCTGGACAACCTGATCGCGGAAGGCAAAGCGAAGCCCTTCATCATGGTGATTGGCAATAGCTACATCCCCGGAATGAGCGGCGGCCGTGGCGCGGCGCCCGGTGCTCCGGCAGGTCGCGGCGCTGCTCCGGCAGGTCAAACTGGGGCGGCGGCTCCAGCCGGTGCGCCCGGCCGTGGCGGTCCGGGCGGACGAGGATTCGCGATGACCAACACGCCGTTCGAGCACGTGCTTATCGAAGAGATGATTCCCTTCATCGACGCGAACTACCGCACGATCGCGGATCAGCCCCATCGCGCCATGTCCGGCCTCTCCATGGGCGGCATGTACACCCATGGGATCACTCTCGCGCACCTGGATAAATTCGCCTACATCGGCATGTTCAGCGGTGGCAGCATCGCCACGTCGGAGATTAAAGACATGGCCGATTTCAAGAAGAAGGTGAAGCTGGTGTTTGTTGGTTATGGCAGCCGTGAGAACGGCGCCACCGGCCAGGCGAACGTCGAAGACCTGAAGAAGGCCGGCATCAATGCCGTCTATTATGAATCCCCGTTAACTGCTCACGAATGGCTGAGTTGGCGGCGCGACCTGCATGAATTCGCGCCCTTGCTGTTTCAGGGCAAGTAAGTAGCAGAACCTGGTTTTAACTGCCGGGCTAACGGTTAACCGTAATAGGGGCCGAAAACACGGCGCGAAGATTTGAGAGCACTTAGCACGCACATACGGTATCAAACCTATACATCGAAGTCAGACCGGTGTAGCCTACCTCGAATTGGTGGAGGGGTGCCATGGCGACGTTAACGCGTTTACAGGGAAAGCCGTTTTGCCTTGGAAACTCCTGCGCTTGGAGCCAAGCCACCAACCTCGCTGAGGACCCTGGCCCGCTTGTAACCAACCATCCTTACCTGCTGAACTTCAAAAAAGAGAGCTTCGCTACCATACGGCGCAAGTCTCCGATGCGCAGCGCAGTCCTGATTGGAATGAACTTGCAGTTTAATTTAGGGAAATCGACAACATGTCCGAAAATCGCAAAAGACTAAACCGCCGGCAGGCGCTGCTTCTGCCGGCGAGCGCCGGGATAGGGGCTGCGTTCTCGACTCCGGCAAACGCATCCGACAGCACTAAAGCCGGTGTTCATCAGGATCCCGGCGGCTGCTCGACGCCCCGTTCAGCCGTCGCTAAAACACGATACGGCAAGGTGCGCGGCTTCCTCGACGGCGGGGTCCTTACCTTCAAAGGAATTCCGTACGGACAGAATACCGGCGGCGAGAATCGGTGGCTTCCCGCCAAAGCTCCGAAACCTTGGGATGGCGAGTATCCCGCCCTGGTTTACGGCGCCAACTGCCCGCAACGCCTGCACGACTACACCGCGATCGAACAATCGTTCCTCTACGATTGGGACGACGGCTATATGAGCGAAGACATGCTCAAGCTGAGCGTCTGGACGCCGTCTCTCACAGGCAAACGCCCCGTGCTGGTCTACTTTCACGGCGGCGGCTTTACCTTCGGCTCAGCTTATGAGCTGCCGTCGCAGGATGGGGCGCAGTTAGCTCGCCATCACGACGCCGTCTCGGTGACCGTAAATCACCGCCTGAACCTGCTGGGTTTCCTGGATGCGTCCGAAATTGGCGGCACCGCATATGCCGATTCGGTCAATGTGGGCATGACCGACTTGGTGGCTGCGCTCCGCTGGATTCGCGACAATATCGCCAACTTTGGCGGCGATCCGGACTCAGTCCTGATCTATGGCCAATCGGGCGGCGGCTCCAAAGTCACATGCCTGATGGGAATGCCTTCGGCGGCGGGGCTTTTTCATCGCGCGATCGCGCAGTCCGGCGGCGGGGGCAATATTCCAAGCGCCGAACAATCGCGGGAATTGGCGCGGCAATTCATGAAGGAGCTCAAACTTCAACCCAACGATCTCGCTTCGCTGCAAAAGATGGATTGGGCCACGCTGAATGCCGCCGGCAATGCCGCGATTGCGAAACTGAGCCCGGCGGGGCCAGCCACCGCCGGTCCGGGCGGCCCCCCCAGTACGACGCCGCGTGTGGGATGGTCGCCGGCAGTTGACGGCAAAATCGTCACGCTACGGGCATTCTACGACGTCGCTCCGGAGATTTCGAAGAATGTGCCCATGATGATCGGCAATGTCAGTGAAGAAGGCAATTCGATGCGATCTCGCCCGACCGAGGCGCAGTGGCATGAAACCCTGGCACGGACTTGGGGCGATGCAAAAGCCACTGCACTGATCGCGGCCATGAAAAAGGCACATCCCGAGAAGAGCATTCGTACGTTGTCTTATGGGGTGAACGGCCTCACTTCCCGTAGCAACGTGCAGCGCATGGTGAAGCTGAAGTACGACCAGAAAGGCGCGCCGGTTTATCAGTACTACTTCACCTGGCAATCGCCGATGCTCGAGGATGCAGGCGCGTGGCACACGGCCGAGCTGGCTTTCTGCTTCGATAATACGAAGCGCTGCGAACAGGGCACCGGCAACACTCCCGAGGCGCAGGCGTTGGCCAAAAAGATGGCGACCGCCTGGGTGAATTTCGCGCGCACAGGCAATCCGAGCCAACCGGGACTGACTTGGACTCCCAGCGACTCGACGCGATGCCAGACGATGATCTTCGACAATCGCTGCCGGATGGCGGACGATCCCGACGGCGAACTGCGAAAGATTCTGTTGAGCTGAGACTCTCCTGGGTTGCCAAGTACGCCGGCCCGTGGTTAGGAAGGAGCATTCCGTGAAAGTCAGATTCACTGCGGCCATGATTGCCGCCACTTTATGCGCTACCGCCGTGATGGCTCAATCCGAGCGCGGAACGATTAGCGGGACCATCCACGATCCAACCGGCGCCGTCGTGCCAGGCGCCAAAGTAACTCTCACGAACACCCAAACTGGCGTCACTTTTGCTTTGCCATCCAACGCCAGCGGCGACTTCACAGTGCCTCAATTGCCAGTCGGAACCTACACCGTGAAATTCGAGAAGGATGGCTTCCGGCCAGCGACTGTAACCGGCATCGTTCTCGACGCTTCCATGAGCCTGCGGGTGGACGGCAACCTGGAGGTGGGTACGGCCACCCAGGCGGTCGAGGTGTCCGCCAGTTCCATGTCGATCGCCACGGAAGACGCGAAGATCAGCGTCACCGTCAACAACAAGCTTGTCGACGAACTGCCGCTGGTGGTTGGGGGAGGAATGCGCAGCCCGTTCAACCTGGCGAGCCTGACGCCAGAAGCGAAGAGCGTCGGCGGTGTCAGAGGCTTTGTTCTGGGTGGGGGGCAGGCCGCCGGTTACGGAACCAACCTCGACGGGGTCACCGCGAATACGACTCGCGCACTCCAGTCCGACTGGGTTTCGTACAACGCGCCGTCGATCGAAGCGGTCACCGAATTCACCGTCGACACGAACGGCTTCAAGGCTGAATTTGGGCAGGCCAGCGGCGGCATTATGAGCTTTGCGTCTAAGTCCGGCACCAACACCATTCACGGCTCGGCTTATGACTTCGTGCGCAACGAGGCGTTCGACGCGAACAACTTCTTCAATAACGGTCGCGGCATTCCCCGTTCTGCATACAAACAGCACGATTTCGGTGCGTCAGCCGGAGGCCCTGTCTGGATTCCGAAAATTTACAACGGAAAGAACCGCACCTTCTTCTTCTGGAGCTATGAGGCTTTCCGAAACTGGGATGGGCCTAGCGGCTTTGTCAGTACGGTACCCACGGCGGAGATGTACGATGGCGACTTTCACAACTGGGTAAATCAAAACGGCGCACTGGTTCCGATTTACGATCCCACCAGCCAAACCGTCGGGGCGAACAACGTCATCGGACGAACGCCGTTCGCCGGCAACATCATCCCGAAGACTCTGTTCGATCCCGTCGTTCAGAAGGCGATTGCCGCGTTCCGCGCGGGTCCCACTCCGCTGCCCAACACTGGCGCCGCGCCGGGAACTTTCGGTTACGTGACCAACAACTACATCCGCACCGGCGGCGGCGAACAGCGGCCCAACACCAAGATCAGCGTGAAGGGCGACCACAGCTTTAGTCCCAAGAGCCGGATCTCAGGCTATTGGGGATATAACCGGTCATCCTCACAACCTGGCTCCAATGGCGCGCCTGGACTGCCGGGAATGTTCGTGAATTACAACGATTCGAGCTTCAATTCCGATGTCTTTCGCGGCACTTGGGACTACGCGATCCGCCCGACAGTCTTCAACCATTTCTACGGCGGCGGCAACAACTGGAAGGAGAACCACAACCCCCCACAAGCCACTTCGAACAGCGGCATCCACTGGAAGGACAAGGTCTGCGTCGGCAACGTTCCCAACTGCGATGACAACCTGGTGCAGTTCACATTCGGCAACGGCTATAGCACCTGGGGCGGTCAGGCGAACAACGGCAGCGAAAATCTGATCAAGATGTTCGCCGACGATGTCACCGTCACCAGAGGAAAGCACACTTACAAGTTCGGCGGACAGTATCTCAGTACCTTCTACAATGGCTTCGGCCGGCAGTGCGTTATGGGCTGCATCGGCTTCAGTTCGAATCACACCGCCAGGCCGCTCCCGACCGGCGGTATCGACACGAACTTCACCACCGGCGGCGGCAATTCGGTAGCCTCCATGCTGCTGGGCTATGCCAACAGCCGCCAGATCGATACGCTGCGGTATATCGGCCAGCAGTGGCCCTCATTCGCTGGATTCGCGCAGGATGACTGGCGGGTTCGTCCGAACCTGATGCTGAACCTCGGGCTGCGTTGGGAGACCACGCTGCCGCCTACAGGCGAGAACGATTATTGGAGCGACTTCGATCCCACGCAGCCCAATCCGGGCGCGGGCGGGCTGAAAGGGATCCTGATCTACGCCGGAGACTGCAAGGGCTGTGTCGGCTCGCGCCGCCTGGCCGATAGCTACTTCAAGGCATTCTCACCGCGCTTCGGCCTGGCCTACAGTCTCCATAACAAGACGGTCGTGCGAATGTCCTACGGCCTCAGCTTTGCGAATATCACCACGGTAACGGGTTCGAGTCACAACCTCGGATTTACGCTTACCGACACCCAAACCGATTCGACGCAGGGCGTGACCCCGCGATTCCTCGTGAAGGATGGCGGTCCGGCGTATCAGCCACCGCCGTTTGTTGACCCGTCATTCGGCAATGGCCGCGCGATGCCTTGGTTCCAAGGGCAAGAGGCCACGCGGCCGCCGGCTTATCAGAGCTTCAACCTCTCGATCCAGCGGCAGATTAATTCAACCACCGTCGCCGAGGTGGCGTATAACGGTAGCCTCGGCAGCCGCTTGCAGGCTGGCCTGCTCGCGTATAATGCGGTGGATCCGGCTTACCTGGGGAAGTACGGCGCCTCTCTGCTCACCGCAAACATCACTTCCGCCGCGGCCGCGGCTGCGGGCTTTCGCGAACCATTCCCGGGCTTCAGCGCCTTGTGGGGCACCAGCGCCACAGTGCGCCAGGCACTACGGCCATACCCGCAGTTCGGCAATATCGATACGGCTGCGGGCGGCGGCGATCACAGCGGCCACTCGAGCTACCACGCGGGAATGATTCGCCTTGAGAAGCGCTACTCGCACGGAATTCAGTTCCTGACTTCTTATGTCTTCTCGAAGCTGCTCACGGATGCCGATGGCTACTGGCCGGGAGGAGCGGCAATGGACCCCTACAACCGGCGGCTCGAAAAATCGATCGGACAGTTTGACGTCACTCACAATCTAAAATTCAGCGCCGTTTGGGAACTGCCGGTCGGAAAAGGCAAACCGATCAACCTGCGCGGTCCGGCTAATTATTTGGTCGGCGGGTGGCGCGTTTCGGGAATCGCGACCTATTCATCGGGACTTCCGAACCCGTTGGGCACCAGCAACACCGTCCCGCTGTTCGGAGGCGGTCTGCGGCCGATCATCAGCACTTACGACAACTGGCAGCCCGCGACCAAGGGCGATCACTTCGATCCCGCGGTAGACCGCACGATTCAACCAGCCAGTTTCTTCCCCGCGCAGCCGGCCAACACCTTTGGCAATATGACCCGCTACAACCCGAAGTTTCGCGCCTTTCCGAATTACAACGAAAACTTTTCCTTGGCGAAGACCTTTTCGATCCACGAAAGGCTGCGCGCCGACATCCGCGCCGAGATGTTCAACGCATTCAACCGGACGCGTTTCGGTCAGGGCTCGTTGACCATTCAATCGCAGACGTTCGGCATTTTGAGCCAGACCGCCGGCGATCAGATCAACACGCCGCGGCAGATGCAACTCGCGTTGAAGGTGTCTTTTTGACCTGAACAGGAGCCGACCATGAACCACACCATGACTCGCAGAATGCGTTTGAACGTCGCATTTGCGCCGCAAGCAGCGGCAGCCAATCCGGACACTGGAGACACCATCGCGGAAATGCGTTGGTTTCCCGTTCGCGAGCCGGTTTCCGGAAACCGATACACCTTTCTGCGTGTGAAGACTCGTTCCGGACTGACCGGATGGGGCGAGTGCGCGCAGGCCGCGGAACAGGATGCCAGAGCCTTTGAGAAGGACTGGATCGGCAAATCGGCTACGCTGTACGCGGCGGTCGATCCATCTTCGCCGTTGGCCGGAGCTCTCGACATGGCGTTGCTGGACATCCTGGGAAAGGCATGCCGCACACCGGTCTATCGCGTTCTGGGTGGGCCCACGCGCCACAAGGTCCGCGCCTTTACCGATTCGAACGAGGCATCGTTTAGTGCCGTTGCGATCGCGGCGCCAAAACCGGCCTCGCGCAACCAGGGAAAAACCTATCAGAACCAGGTGCAAGCCCTCGTCAAACAACTGCCGGAAGATCGCGACTTCGTGCTTAGCGCTCACGGAGCGCTGACACCGGGCGATGCGGCATCCGTCGCTGCGGCCGTCGAGAGCAGCCACCCGCTGTGGTTCGACGAGCCTTGTTCCGTGTCTAACATTGAAGCTGTGCGCAAGGTTTCGGGCGAGATCGTGACACCCTTGGGGTTCGGGCGCGGGATCGGCGATGCAGGAGTGTTCCAGTCGCTGTTGCGCGAGGGACTCGTCGACGTCGTGCGGCCGGATATATCTCACTGGGGCATTAGCGGCGCGCGGCACATCGCCGTACTGGCGGAAGCCTATTACGTAGCGATCGCTCCAAACCACGACGGCGGACCGGTGGCTACCGCGGCGGCAATCCACCTGGCGGCGAGCGTGCCAAATTTCTTCATCCAGCATGTGCCGCTGCCGAACGATCCAAAGGACCGCGAAATGCGCGCTGCGATTGTGCCGGGCGGCATTGAAACACCACGCGACGGTTTCTTGCAAGTTCCAACAGGTCCGGGTCTCGGTATTCAGGTGAATGAATCGGCACTGGAGAAATATCATGCGGCGTAGATCTTTTCTGGCACTCGGCAGCGCCGGCCTGGCGCTCGCGCAGAAGCGCACCCAGCGGCTCCCGATCGCAGATTGCGGGTGCGGGTTCGCGCCTCAACAGGGCGGGCGGGGAGCAGGGTTGGGGCAGGCCTCGCTCGCCGGCTTTGAGCACCTGCAATCCGGTTTGAAGGTCACCGGAATGAAAGTGTTCGGCGTCTCGCTGACTCCCAACTCCGACCGGCCGTACGTTTTCTGCAAGCTCGAAACCAACCAGGGCCTGATCGGCTGGGGCGAGGGCACGCTTGAAGGCAAGGCCGGCGCGACGATGGCCTGCATCGAGGATTTCCGCGATTTCGTCGTCGGCGCCGACCCGATGCAGGTCGAGCACATCTGGCAATCGATGTACGTGCACAGCTTCTACCGCGCCGGGCCGGTGATGGGTTCGGCGATGTCGGCCATCGACCAGGCGCTGTGGGACATTCGCGGCAAGGCGCTCGGCGTCCCGGTGTACAAACTGCTGGGCGGTCCCCTCGATCCGCGCGGTGTTCGCGGCTACTATCACGCCGATGGCGTGCGCACCCCAGAAGGGCTACAGAAGCTCCGCGAAACCGCCATCCAGCAGGGCGTATCGTGCTTCAAGACCGGCCTTCCCACCTACTACGAGTGGATCGAGACGCGGAAGAAGATCTCAGCGGCAGTGAAGTCGATGCAGATGCTGCGCGAGAATCTCGGCCCCGATATCGACATAGCAGTCGATTTTCACGCCAAGACCAGTCCGAGCGTCGCATCGATTCTGGTGAAGGAGGTGGAGCCGCTGAACCTGCTGTTCATTGAAGAACCATGCCCGCCCGAGAACGTGGAAGCGATGGCGAAAATCGCCCGACGCTCGACCACCCCGATCGCGACGGGCGAGCGGTTGGTCGGACTCTTTGGGTGCCGCCAGATCATCGAAATGGGAGTGATTGACATTCTCCAGACGGACATCAATCACGTGGGCGGCATCACGGGTCTTTGGAAAGTTTCGCAGATGGCCGCGGTATCGGGAATCTCGATGGCGCCGCATGCCTGCGAAGGCCCGATTGGCGGCTTGGCCGCACTGCACGTGAATGCCGCGATGCCGAACTTCGTGGTGCAGGAAGTCTGCGGCCAAATTAATCCCGGTCCGACCGACAAGGTCTGGCAGGAGTGGTTGGGATTCCCAGCCATGCGCATGGTGGAGGGTCGATTCCCACTGGCTCAAAAGCCCGGGTTGGGATTCGACCTGACAGAGCAGGCGCTGGCGAAATACCCATTTGGCGGTACACGCCCGATGGCGCGCGTGTTTCATGAAGATGGTTCGGTGGCGGAGTGGTAGGCTGGCGGGGACCTCTGTGTCTGCGACCTGCGGGAGGAACAAGCAGCCGGGCCGGCGCGGCTGCTGACGTCCGACCGGCGAACACATTTTCGCCATAGTCTCTGTCCAAACGTGTAAGAGCCTATACGATTGCCCAGGAACGAGTGTCAAAATTGCTCACAAGCATCCGCAGGATGCGCGTCGTGAGCGTCCGCCACTACGGGAGCGCGTAAGCCAATAGCGAGTTGCCGCCCGTCACCAGCAGGTACTGTTTGCCCTCGAACTCGACTGTGGCTGGGGCACCGCCCATCCGTCCGATGTTCTCGTGCCAAATCACCTTGCCGTCGCTGGTTCGAACCGCCAGCACGTTGCCCGTGGGGTCGCCGGTAATGGTCAGGTCGGTATCCGTCGTGAGGACGCCCGCCGACGAACTACCGCGCGAGTACGGGTGTTCCCAGGAGATCTTCCCGGTCTTGTAGTCGATCGCACGGAGGGAGCCCTTTCCCGCGAGACCGTAGTCCGCCCCGGCCCAGCCGTAGGCGCCGTGCTCAGGCTTGTAGAAGTAGATGCCGTAACCATCCTTAGCGTTGACGATCAGCAACCCCGTCTTGGGATCGAAGCTCGGCGGCCAGAAATTGGTCGCGCCGCCTTCGTCGGGCGCCACTAGAGCGCCATCTTTGCGCGGTTCCTTGGCGGGGTTCGGAATGGGACGGCCCTGTTCGTCGATGCCCTTGCTCCAGTTGACCGCCGCAAAGGGCTTGGTCAGCAGGTTCTTGCCGTTGGTCCGGTCGAGGACAAAGAAGTATCCGTTTCGAGAGGCCTGAAGCAGCATCTTGCGTGGTTGGCCGTTGAAGCTGCCGTCGATCAGCACAGGGACTTCGGCGGCGTCCCAGTCGTGCGTGTCGTGGGGGGAGACCTGAAAACCCCACGCGAGTTTGCCGGTATCCGGGTTGAGTGCGACGATGCTGCAAGTCCATCGGTTATCGCCGGGACGGGCGTCGCCATTCAGCACCGGCGTCGGGTTTCCCGTGCCCACGAACATCAGGTTCAGATCGGGATCGTAGGTGCCGGTATTCCACATCTGTCCGCCGGTGGCGCCGCCGCTGCTCTTATCGCCCGCGCTGGGAGGCGGCGTGCTGTAGAACGTCCACTGCGGCTTGCCGGTGTCGGCATCGAAGGAGCGCAGGGTGCCGGGGAGATTGTCGAAATCGCCGGCGACGCCGACAATCACGTGATTCCGGATAATCAGCGGAGCGTTCGTCGACCAGAAGCCCTTCCCCGAATCGGCAATCAGGGAATCCCACTTAATTTCGCCGTTCTTGGCATTCAAGGCGAGCAGGTGGCAATCGGGCGTAGTCAGAAAGACCGTGTCCTTGTAGATCGCTGCACCGCGGTGCCCGATGTGGAAGGCGTTGTTCTTGGTGTGCTGGTGATGCCAGACTTCCTTGCCGGTACGTTCGTCGATGGCCCATAGATTGTCGGGCGCCGTGATGTAGATCATCCCATTGGCCACGATCGGCGACGCTTTGAGTTGCTGGGTCGCCTGGAATTTCCAGACCTGCTTCAGTTTGGAGATATTCTCCGGTGTGATCTCGGTCAGCTTGCTATGGCGCTCGCCGGTGTAGTCGCCGTGGTAAGTGAGCCACGAGTTCGTGGGCGGATTGAGCAGCAGTTTCGGGTCTACAGACTGCGCGCCCATCGGCAGGGCGGCGGCGCATAGCAAAGTCGCGATTCCGTTTTCGAGGCGCATGGGTTATTTCAGACTCTCCAGGTAGGCGTAGACATTGTGCATGTCGGCGTCCGTGTATTTTCCAAGCTGTTCGAAATGCGCGGCGAGCGGGTCCTCAACCTTCACCTTGACGGCGCTTCGCGGGTAAGTCTGCCGCGCGCCAAGGGGGTCGAGCACGGTGACGCTGAAGTCGTCCTCGGCGACGACGGGCGCGACCACGCTCTGGCCGGAGGTCAGGGTGAAGGTTGCTCTTCCGCCAGGAGCGGCCGGTCCCTGCCCGGTCGGATAGAGGATCCGGCGGAGAAGATTCAGCCCCTGATATTTCTTGCCAATACCGGCGAGGTCGCCGGTCGGCGAGTGGCACGACGCGCACTTTCCGGCTCCCTCAAAGTATGCGCGGCCCTTGGCGACGTTGCCGGTGGCGAGGTCCGCGGGTTCAACGGAGCGCCGCCCACCGCCAAGCTGCGCGAACTTATCCATCTGCGTATGCAGGAACGCGACGATGGCGTTCAATTCCGCCGGAGTAAGGCTCGGGAAGGCGGGCATGCCGGAGTTCGGGCGACCGGCGCGTATGACGGGCCCCAACTTATCGCCCTGCGAGTCCTGCGCCACGAGTTCGGCGCGGGTGAGGTCGGGACCGGTTTCGCCCCCTGCGGCGTCCTTGCCGTGGCAGAAACCGCATTGGGAGCCGAACCCCACTTCGCCCTCGCGAACCTGCTCGGCGGAATATTTCTGTGGTGTCGCCGACTTCGGGCGGGCTTTGGATGCCGGGCTCTGCGCGCCGGGTGGTCTGGGTGGCCGCGCTTGTGGAGTCGGGGCCTGTCCGAAGGCGATGGATGCGATCGCGAAAAACGTGACTGTTTTCATCTCGGGATTCTGCAATCATATCAGCATCCCGGCTGGTCCGCCCGGAGGCTTCACGCCTACGTTTCATCAGCAGACCGGCGCCATCACCAACGTCCAGTCCCACGTGCCGGGCCAGGGCGGCGGCTGGAACGGGTATGGAGCGTTGAACGCGGTACGCCCCGCCAGATCCGTTCAGTTGGGAGCGAGATTGAGCTTTTGAGGCGTCTGCTGGACCCGTGGGCCATGGAGTGGCATGTCTTCTGTGGGCGCGAGACGATCTCGGCGCGAGGCCGCGTGCACCGAAATGACCGGTAGCCCAAATCAACGCCCAGTCTGAACGATCAGGAGGCTGGCGATGATCCCGGTTGGCACGAAACTCGCGGCGGGCGGCTTTTATCTGCTCGGCCTCTACCGCCCAAACCGGACACGGTCTCAATAAAAGCCTCAGTACAGGCCGCGGAAGCGCACGTATCTGTAGAAGCGGCGTTGGCGCGAATCCCCGGTGTTGTGGAAGCGAGCCTCTCGTGGCTTGGTCTCTTCGGCACTAGCGATCTGAGCGTTCAGACCTACGACCCGGCATCTCCGGACCAGAAGCATCTCACACGAATCGACTATGTCTCTATCGGGGTATTTCCAGACTGCCGGCACGGCGATCCGTCGGGGACGGACCTTCGGACCGTCCGACGGTGCTGACGCTATGCACGGCGGTGATCAACCAACCTTTTGCAGTCGCCCGGTATGGCGGAGAGGAAGTGGTTGGGCGGCGAATCGGCGTCGTGGGAGCAGGAATCGACACGGTTTTCTGGTTATCGGCGTCGTCGGCGATTCGAAATACGGTTCCTGTCCCAAAAGTGTGATTGAGGTTGAAGTGTTTTGATCCAATCGGTTGGCGGCAACGCAGCCCACAGGCCGCAGAGCCAATTCGGCGGCCAGCGACGGACGATACACTGAACTCAGGTATGTTCACAACTACAGCCGATCCCACAATGTCGCGTCGCGTGTTCCTGTTCATGCCGGTCGCGTTGGGAGCTCTCGGGCTGTTGATGTGGCGACGCGAACGTCCGATCCCAGATCCGCGTGAAAGAGGGACCGGACCGCGGTTGAAGGTGGTGCTGTTCCGGGATAATGGAAGCAGGGGGGAAACCGTGGAAACCAACAAAATCTCCAAGACCGACGAAGAGTGGAAGAAGGAACTGTCGCCGGAAGAGTTCGCGGTGGCGCGCAAGAAAGGTACAGAGCGCGCATTCACAGGCCGGTACTGGAACCATCATGAAGACGGTATTTACCGTTGCTCCTGCTGCGGTACCGCGCTGTTCCGCAGCGAGGAGAAGTTCGATTCAGGAACGGGATGGCCGAGTTTCTGGGCGCCCGCCGCGCAGGAAAACGTCGCTACCGAAGAGGACGATAGCCTGTTTATGCGCCGCACCGAAGTTCTGTGCAGCAAGTGCGACGCACATCTGGGACACGTATTTCCAGATGGTCCCGAACCGACCGGCCAGCGGTACTGTATCAACTCCGCGGCGTTGCGGTTCACACCGAAAAAGTAACGATTTTGCGGGGCGAAGTTCCCTACATCTTCTTGGCTGTCCAGTCGAAGCTGTTGCCCCCAGCTTCGCTCTTGAACTTAATCTCATTACCGCTGATCTTGCCGGTGTACTTGATCGTCATGGCGTTGCCGTTGAATTCGGCGTTGATGGTGAATGACACGGTGTCGCCCTCCACCTTGCCGTCGCTGATTGCCGACTTGCCCATCATGGAACTGACGGTCTCTCCGGTCAGTTTGTTTCCCTGCTGCTTGAAGGTGAACGTGCGCTCCATGGCGCCATTGGGACCCTCGGCGGTAGCTTTCCAACTACCTGTAATGTCGGCCGCGAAGGCGGCCAATACAAACATCGCAAACAGAGCGAGAATTCGCTTGGTCATGCCAAGCAGTATACTGCTACCGCCGCCGGCCGGGAACCCTTACCCCGATGATCGGGATCAGACTGGTGCGCTCGTCGGGGGCCGCCGGTGCGGCCCGCATCGCCAGTTCGCGGTTGAGCGTGGCCACGAATTCCTGAATCTGATTCTGCATTTCGCCCATCTTTTCCCGCATATTCAGAATAATTTCGACTCCGGCCAGATTCACGCCCAAGTCGCGGGTGAGGTGCAGAATCACCTCAAGGCGTTCGATATCCTCCGCCGTATATAGGCGGGTATTACCTTCGCTTCGTGAGGGCTTAAGCAGTCCTTCCCGTTCGTACAGCCGCAGGGTCTGTGGGTGGATTTCGTATTGTTCCGCAATTGCGGAAATCATGTACGCCGCTTTGGATTTCCCTTTTCCCATAGCTAAATCCTGGTCCACATCTCGGCGCGCGGATCCTCCTGCTTGTGAATTTCCGCGAGCTCGCTGAGCAATTTGCGGGTGCGCTCGTCGCGCGGATCGGGAGAAGCGATCGAGATTTCGACGATCTGATCGCCGCGCTGATTGGTGCGCGGATTCATTACACCCTTTTCGCGCAGACGGAACTTCTGTCCGTTGCTGGTTCCCTGCGGAATCTTCAACAAAGTGCGCCCGTCGATAGTGGGTACCTCGATCTTCGCGCCCAAGGCGGCCTCCCAAACGGCTACCGGCACGGTGATCTCGATGTTGTCGCCTTCGCGCCGGAAGAACGCATGGGGCTCCACCTTTGTGGTGATGTACAGATCGCCCGGAGGCGCTCCGTGGGTTCCCGCATTGCCCTTACCCGGCAAGCGGAGCCGTGAGCCATCGCGCGCACCCGGAGGAATCCGGAACTCCACCTCTTCAGTGCGCGTCACGCGACCGTCGCCGCCGCAGGTGGGGCATACATTACGCAGTTTCCCCGACCCGCCACATTTAGGGCAGGTCAGGTTGAATCGCATCGCGCCCGCCATCTGGCTGACGTGGCCGGTACCCTTGCACTGCGGGCAATTTACTTCGCCTGCCCCGGTTGAACCCGTACCATGACAGGTATCGCAGGTTTCGTAGCGCGTGATGTTGACCCGCGCCTGGGTGCCGCGAATGGCCTGCCAAAAGTCGATGCTCATTCCGTATTCCAGGTCAGCGCCCTTCTCGGGCTCTTCCTGGTGACCTTGTCCGCGGCCAAAGAATTGGCTAAAGATGTCGCGGAAGCCGCCGCCGGTTTCCGTGGTGCGGCGCCCGCCGCCTCCCCCACTGGTGAAATCGGAAAAATCGAACCCGCTGAAATCGAACTGCTGTCCTTGTGGACCTCCTTGAGCGCCCGGCGGAGGACTGGATGCTCCATTCTCCGAGTAGAAGCCAAACTGGTCATACATCTGGCGCTTCTTGGTGTCGCTAAGTATGTCGTAAGCGTCTTGAACGTTGCGGAAGCGCTCCTCGGCGGACTTGTCCCCCGGATTCAGATCGGGGTGATACTTGCGTGCCAGCTTGCGGTACGCTTTGCGAATCTCCTCCGCGTCCGCCCCGCGGTCCACGCCAAGGGTGTCGTAATAATCGTTTTTGGGAGTCGCTGCCATAATGACTCTAAAGGATGGGAGTAGACCCCGAGGGGCCTACTCCGTGCTACTTAACAAAGCTCAGCTTACTTTTTGTCGTCGACGTCCACGAACTCGGCGTCCACGACGTTGTCGCCCGCCGCCTTGTTCCCATCGCCGCCCGGATGAGCGCCGTCGCCTGTGGGGGGAGGAGTGCCCTCCGCACCGGGAGTAGCCTGCGAGGACTTGTACATTGCCTCGGCAAGTTTGTGGCTAGCGGCGGTGAGCCTGTCGACCGCTGCATTGATCTTGTCGGGATCGTTCTCGCCGATGACCTTTTTGGTGTCTTCGAGCGCCGACTCAATCTCCTTGGCCTCGGCTTCGCCCACCTTGCTCCGATGCTCCTTCAGCGTCTTCTCGACGTTATAGACCATCGCATCCGCCCGGTTGCGAGCATCGATCGTGTCCTTCTGTTTGCGATCCTCAGCCGCATGCGACTCGGCATCCCGCGCCATCTTCTCCACTTCGTCCTTCGAAAGACCGCTCGAACTGGTAATGGTGATCTTCTGCTCGTTGTTCGTCCCGCGATCCTTTGCGGTCACGTTCAGAATGCCGTTTGCATCGATATCGAAGGTCACTTCGATCTGGGGCACACCGCGGGGCGCTGGAGGAATATTGCCCAGCTGGAAGACGCCCAAAAGCCGGTTATCCCGAGACATGGTGCGCTCTCCCTGGCTCACCTTGATCTCTACCGACGGCTGATTGTCGCTCGCCGTGGAGAAGACCTCGCTCTTGCGAGTAGGGATGGTGGTGTTGCGCTCGATCAGCTTGGTAAATACGCCACCCATGGTTTCGATCCCCAGCGAAAGCGGGGTCACGTCCAGCAGGAGCACGTCCTTGACTTCGCCGCCGAGCACACCGCCCTGGACCGCCGCACCCACAGCGACCACTTCGTCCGGGTTTACGCCCTTGTGCGGTTCCTTCATGAACAGTTCGCGTACCAGGGTCTGTATGCGCGGCATGCGGGTCTGTCCACCCACCAGAACGACTTCGTCGATCTTTTGCGGGGTTACGCTGGCGTCGGCCATCGCCTGTTTGCAGGGCCCGATCGAACGCTGGAGGATATCTTCCACCATCTGCTCGAACCGGGAACGCGTCAGTTTCATCTGCAGGTGCTTGGGACCGGTCGCATCCGCCGTGATGAACGGCAGGCTGATGTCGGTTTCCAGCAGCGTGGAAAGCTCCATTTTCGCCTTCTCAGCCGCTTCCTTCAGGCGCTGGAGTGCCATCTGATCCTTCGAAAGGTCGATGCCGCTCTCTTTCTTGAACTCGGCTACTATCCAGTCGATGATCCGCTGGTCGATGTTATCGCCGCCCAGGTGCGTATCGCCGTTGGTCGACTTCACCTCAACCACGCCTTCACCCACCTCCAGTACCGAAATATCAAAGGTGCCGCCGCCGAAATCGTAGACCGCAATGGTCTCGTTCTTCTTTTTGTCCAGTCCGTAGGCGAGCGCCGCAGCCGTCGGCTCATTGATAATCCGGAGCACGTCCAGACCGGCGATCTGTCCGGCATCCTTTGTCGCCTGCCGTTGCGCATCATTAAAGTAAGCGGGCACGGTGATTACCGCCTGAGTTACCTTCTCACCCAGGTAGGATTCAGCCGCTTCCTTCAACTTGGTCAGGATCATTGCGGAGATTTCGGGTGGCGAATACTTTTTGCCCGAGATCTCGACGCGCGCGTCGCCGTTATCGCCCCGTACTACTTTGTACGGAACCATCTTCATCTCTTCGCTCACCTCGTCGTAGCGGCGCCCCATGAAGCGCTTGATGGAAAAGATGGTGTTTTCTGGGTTAGTGATGGCCTGGCGCTTGGCCACCTGCCCCACCAGTCGCTCTCCGCTTTTGGTGAACGCCACAACCGACGGAGTGGTCCGGTTTCCTTCCTGATTGGCGATCACGGTAGGCTGTCCGGCTTCCATGACGGCGACGCACGAATTCGTCGTGCCCAGATCAATGCCTATGATTTTACCCATGTTGGTTTGAATTCCTCCCTCTACAGATCTTTTGACCGGCCGTCGTTGAGACGGCTTTTAGTCCAAAACCATTATGAAACTTTAGTCGGACGTTGTCAAGTATTGGGTGAGTGAGGTCGACTCAAATCTAGAGGGGTTATCTAACTATAACAGAACAGTGTCGATACGGTTCTCGATCTCGATTTGGGGAGGCGCAGGCGCAGGCAGCGTGCCCCGATTCAGGAACGCGATCAACTCTGCCTCGGAGCCGTCGAAGTAACCATCCACCAGTTCACGGACTGCGGCGTGGCGGAGCATGTCGCGGGTCTGCGAGGGCAGATACACGAAGGACCGCCCAACCTTGCGCCTTGAAAGCTTGCCTTTCCGTACCAGCCTGTCCAGCACCGTCATGATGGTGGTATAAGCCAGCGGCCGGGACTCTGCCACCGCCTCCTGTACGCTGCGAACATTCGCTTCCTGAAGACGCCAAAGAGCGCGCAGACAGGCGAGCTCCAGGGGTGGAGGAACGTCGCGGACGGTTCTGGCCATTTAGCGATCCTGCCCCGGAGCGCCGGGTTTGAGCGCCAGCTTGAGCTTATCGGCGAACACGGATCCAGTGGGCGTCCGGAACAGGGGGTGTTCGGTCTGCGTCTGGACGCGCGCGGCGGCTGCAGCCGGGTGAGCCGCCGGGACGCCATCGGGCCCCCCTGCCGGGCTGACAGGCGGCTTCCGTGCCGGGGATGCGGGAGCCACGGTGGGATTGAGGTACTTCTCCTTCTTCAGCGCGGCGCGCTCCAGGGCCGGACTATAGCTGGTGAAGCAGCCTTCCAACTGCCGATCGTTTTCAATCTGCGCGCGCATACACTCCATCTTGGAATCCATGTCGTCCAGATAGTGCAACAACAGCGCTTCTGGAAACAGTGGGACCTTTGGCGATCCGAATTCCAGCTTGCCGTGATGGCTCAGGATCATGTGCTCCACCAGGCCGCGCAGCAGCGGCGGAAATTCGGGCAGCCCTCGCAATTTATCACCTAGCATGCGCATCGCGATCGAGATATGCCCGATTAACTGACCCTCCTGTGAATAGGAGAAGCCGCGCTCATAATTAAGCTCGTAGATCTTGCCGATATCGTGCAGGACGATGCCGGTGAGCAGCAGATCCAGGTCGACGACCGGGTAATGCGCCGCCGTCACGCGCGCGAGCGCGCACAGACTGAGCACGTGTTCGAGCAACCCGCCCAGAAAGGCATGGTGAATCTGTTTGGCCGCCGGAGCCCGGCGATACCGGCCGGCAATCTCCGGATCGTCCAGAAAGGCACTGAGCAGGCCCTGGAGAAACGCGTTCGAGATGCCCGACACGATGCCGCGGAGTTCCCGCCACATCTCCTCCGGATCGCGCTTGGAGGCGGGGAAGTAGTCGGTGAAGTCGACTTCGCTCTCATCCATCAGGCGCAGCTTATGGATGGTCATCTGCGGCCGGTTATGAAAGATCTGGATCATCCCCTTCACCTGGACGAAATCGTCCCGGTCAAAGGCATCCAAGACGTCGGCGACGTTGTCCCACATCTTGGCGTCCAACTCCCCGGTGCGGTCCCCCAGCATTAGAGAGAGGTAGAATTCTCCACCTTTCTTCTGGCGGATCTCTTTGGATTGGACTAAGAAGTTTCCGGTTACGACCTTGTTCGGTTCGAGCCCGGTCACATACGGTGATTTCATTGCTTATCGGCCGGCTTGTCCGGAGCGGCCGCGGGCGCGGGTTCCGGAGCCTTGCCCGACGGCTTCCCAGTGTCCTTCGCGTAGCCGTGAGGGATCACGAACAGGATATGTTTGCGGCGACGGGCCGCGACTTCTTCCTTGGTGATGGTCTGCGGCTTGAGCGCTGTGACGTCCTTCCAACGCGTATCCTTGCCAGGAACGGCGCCGCTATCCACGTATCCGTCCTTAATTTCGAGGAAGGCGTCCTCGCGCAACCGGCTTAGATAAACGCGAGCCTTGGGTTCGACTCTGGGCTGCAGCATTATGTCCTGAATCTTATCCTTAACCTCTTCGAAACTTGCCTGACCGGCTTCAAAACGGTCTTCGACTTTCAAAATGACGTAAGCCTGGCGCAGCTTGATCGGATCGCTGACGAAGCCCTTCTTTTCCTTGAACACCACGTCCTCTACGGACTTGTCCATGGTTCCGCGGGGGATGGCTCCGATGTAGCCGCCGTTCTTCGCGGTTTCAATGTCGTCAGAGTAGTCGCGCGCCAGATCCGCGAACTTGTCCCCGCGTTTGGCGCGGGCCGAGACATCCTTGGCTTTCTTCTCGGCGGCCGCAACCTGTTCGGGCGTCTTGCCCTCGGTTGAGATTACGATCTGGCTCAGAAAGACCTGCGCCTCCGTCCGTACGAACTCCGCTTTGTGCTCGTCGTAGTATTTCCGCATCTCGGGCTCCGGAATAGTGATGTTGCGCATCACTTCCTGTCCCATCACGCGCTGCGTCAGGAGCTGATTCTTCATCTGCAGCTTGAAATCTTCGTACGTCATCCCGGTCTGTTCGCGGATAAAGGACTGGAACTTGTCCGGATCCGCCAGTTCGGGATGCTGCGCCTTCTGCTGTAGCTGGATCTCGGCCAAACGACGTGTGACCTCGTTATCGACGTTGATGTTCAGGTCCTTGCCTTTTTGAACCAGCAAAAGCTGGTCGATTTCGTCGCGCAAGGCGTTGGCCGCGTACTCTTTGACCGTCTCCTCCAGCCGCTGACCGGAAAGGCCCTGGCGGCGGGCCTCGATCTCGATTTCCTGCCGCTTCTTTTCGAGTTCGCCGCGCGTGATGATGTCGCCGTTGACCTTGGCGGCAATCTCCTCTACTACTTTCACATTTGGCGGGTTGTCGGCCGACCAAAGGGAAAGCGCGGAAATCGTGAGTACTACAAAACTACGATACATATCTTGAACCTCTATTCTACCAGCCATTCTTCGATCAACGGCAACCATTACCGGCTGCCCGGCCGCCCAAAAAAGGCGGACCCCTCAGACCCGTAACTGCTCAAGTTTCTCTCCGAGGAAACGGAGAATGTCCCCCGCGGCGGACTGACCGTCCAAAGGAAATTGCAATACGCCTGCCGGAGTGAACTGCGCGCCGCGGCTTTTTCCGACCAGGGCCATAAGACGGCCGGGATCCACTCGAGTCCCCTTGTGAAACTTTATATTCAACAAGTTATGGCGGCGGTCCACAGCCTCAATGCCAATCTGCTCGGCCAGCGTCTTGAGCCCGGAGTACTGCAAGAGGTTGCGCACGGCGTCCGGAACCGGGCCATATCGATCCTCCAGTTCCTTTTCGGCACGGTCCCTGGCCTCGGCTGAGGCGGCGTTGGCAATCTGGCGGTACGCACGGAGCCGTTGATTTTCGTCGCTCACGTAGTTGGGTGGGATGCGTATGTCGAGCCCCAGGTTGAGGGCGGAGTGAATCTCCGGCACCACTTCCTCTCCCTTAAGCTCGCGAACCGTCTCCTCCAGCAGCCGGACGTAGGTATCGAAGCCGACCGAGTTGATGTGCCCATGCTGTTCGCCACCAAGGAGGTTGCCGGCGCCTCGCAGCTCCAGATCCAACGCGGCGATCTTGAAACCTGCTCCCAAGTCGCTGAACTCCTTGAGAGCCGTAAGCCGCTTCCGGGCGATCTCGGTCAGCTCTGTATCGGGCGGGATCAACAGATATGCGTAGGCGCGGCGGTTGGAACGGCCCACCCGGCCGCGCAACTGGTAGAGTTCGGAAAGGCCGTATCGCTCGGCGTTCTCAATGATCATGGTATTCGCAAGCGGAATATCCAGGCCATTTTCGATAATTGTCGTACAGACGAAGATATCGAACTCCCGGCGCATGAACTGAAGCATGACTTTCTCGAGTTCGGCCTCCGCCATCTGTCCGTGTCCGACGCCGATGCGGGCACTGGGAACCAGTTGCTGGATCATTGCCGCCCTGGACCAGATGGAATCGACGCGATTGTGGAGGAAATAGACCTGTCCGCCCCTGCCCAGCTCCAGTTCAACAGCCTGACGAATCAGTTCGGGCTGGAAAGGCGCTACCACAGTGTGTATCGCCAACCGGTCCTTGGGAGGGGTCTCGATCACTGACATATCGCGCAAGCCTAATAACGACATGTGTAGAGTACGAGGGATGGGGGTAGCGCTCATGGCGATCACGTCGACCGCCTGCTTGAGCTGTTTGAGCCGTTCTTTGTGCTTGACGCCAAAGCGCTGCTCCTCGTCCACAACCACCAGGCCCAGGTCTTTAAAGTGAATATCCTGCGAAAGAAGGCGGTGGGTGCCGATCGCAATATCGATCCTCCCTTCCGCCAGCTCCTCTACCAAAACCTTTAATTCCTTGGCAGTACGAAACCGGCTGAACATCTCCACGCGGACCGGAAAGGGTTGGAAACGGCGTTTGAAAGTTTCAAAGTGCTGGAACGCCAATACAGTTGTAGGAGCCAGGATGACAACCTGCTTACCATCGCCCAGGGCCTTGAAGGCGGCTCGCATCACGACCTCGGTTTTCCCGTAGCCCACGTCGCCGCAGAGCAACCGGTCCATCGGCTGCTCGCTTTCCATATCGCGCTTGATCTCGGAAATAGCGGTGAGCTGGTCGCGGGTGGGGGTGAACTCGAAGGCATCTTCAAACTCCCGCTGCCAATTACTATCCAGGGAGTAGGCGAACCCCTCGGCCGTCTTGCGCTGGGCGTAGAGCTTCAGAAGCTCGTCCGCCATATCGCGCATGCGGCCTTTGACGCGCGATTTGGTGCGCGTCCAGGTGGCCCCGCCCATACGATCGAGCGAAGGCTTGGTCTCCCCACCGCCTCGAAAGCGCTCCACCAGATCCATGCGCGCAAGCGGGACATAGAGTTTCGACCCACCTGCGTATTCGAGGACCATGTAATCGCCCTTGGTGTCAGCCTGAGCAATCTCGCGCAGCCCGAGGTACTGGGCTACTCCGTGCTCGGCGTGTACCACATAGTCCCCCGGCTTAAGGTCGATCAGGTCGGCTGAAAAGGTCTCCATTGCCGACTTCGAGCGCGGACCCCGCGATACCAGTTCGGAGGTTTCGAACAGGTCTTCCGAGCCAAATACGACAAGCTTAGAATCCTGGAAGGCCGTACCGTGGCTGATCTGCCCCTTGACCAGGAAAATGTGGGCTGAACTGCCCGACATGTACGTGCGCTCGGCGAGGTAGGCCGGAGTGGGTTCGTTCAGCTCCAAGCCGAGCTGGTAGGGCACGGCGTACTCGTTCAGGATGTCAGCGAGGCGTTCTACTTCACCTGTAGAAGAAGCGAAAAAAGCGACTTTCCGGCCCTCCTCAACCAGGTTCCTGGCCTCAGCCACCGCCACCGGCATGTTTCCATGGAAAGTGAGCGAAGGCCGGGTGGCAATATGGAAACTGGTTGCCTCGCCGCTAGAGGACCAACCGATATCCAATTGGAGTAGCGAGAGTTGCGGTGCGGCGGCCGCCTGCTTCGCAAGCTCCTCCCAGCGGAAGAAGACACGCTCGGGTTGATAGGCAGGGGAGTTTTCGATCTGTTCCAGACGAGTCCACAGCCGTCGAGCCGCCTGCTGAATCTGGTCGGGCTCGTCCCAGACCACCAGCGGCCGTTCCACGAGGTCCAATACGGACGAGTTGCGAGGCCGGATCATGGGGGCAATTAGCTCCCACCCGGGAAATGCCTCGCCCGGAGCAGGCAGATCCCGTCCCGGAATATCGGCCTCCAGCATGAGTTCGTGCAACTCGGCGAGCAGCGAACGCGAGCGCTGATATTCGGTGAGTGGCAACAGAAGTGCCTCTTCCACCTTCAGTACGGAACGCTGCGACTCGACATCGAAACGGCGGATCGATTCCACCTGGTCGCCGAACAGGTCGATACGGACCGGCTTCTGCGACTCGGACGAAAAGACATCGAGGATGCCGCCGCGAACCGAGTATTCGCCGACCATTTCCACCGGTTCGCGGCGTTCGTAGCCGACGCTCTCCAGGTGGGCCACCACCTCGTCGAGCAGCACCTCCTCTCCGGTTCGAAGCCGCAGCGCGAGTTGGCGGTAGAAAGCGGCCGGCTCAATGCGCAACAACATGGAGGCGACCGGCAGGACGGTAATGGGGGCGCGCGCGCTGGCCAGGCTCCAAAGTCCGATGGCGCGCTGCTCGCAGATTTCCGCGTGCGGCGAGAGGTTCTGTAGTGGCATTACGTCAAGCGCCGGCAACAGTTGTGGCGCCAGATGCTCGATCCCCACCAGCATGCTGAAGAAGGTAGTGATAGCTTCCGAAAGCGCTTCGGCCTGCTTATTACCGTCCACTACCACGATCAGCGGCCGGTTGGAAACCTGCCAGAGCAGCACTGTGTAAAGCGCTTTGGCGGTGAGGGTAAGCCCGGAGACCGCGGCGGAGCCGCCCGAGTTGACACGGCGTACAGCGTCCTGGAAGGCGGGGTGCTTTCCGAGGTCCAGAAACAGATCTCTAACCAGAGGATGGATCAAGGTCTTTCGAGAATTCTTTCGACTATGTGGGTGGTGGAGTAACCGGGTTCGAGCGCGACCGTGAGCACGCGGCCGCCGGCTGCCTCGACTTCTTCGCGGCCGGCAACAAAATGAGCCCAATCGGCGCCCTTGATCAGGACGTCGGGCAGCAACTCCGCGATCAACTCGCGCGGAGTCTCTTCATCGAATAGCGTCACTGCATCGACGGCTTCGAGCGCCAGCGCCATTTCGGCTCGCTCGTTCTCCCCGATCAACGGGCGGGAAGGCCCCTTCATGCGGCGCACGCCGGCATCGGAATTAAGACCCAGGATGAGCAGATCGCCAAGCGAACGGGCCTGTTCGAGCAAACGGATGTGACCCGGGTGAAGGAGGTCATAGCAGCCGTTCGTAAAGACCACGCGTTTGCCCGCGCGACTCCACTGGGCGCGCTGATCGACGAGTTCGGCGCGGCAATAAAAACGTCCCACCGTCTTCAGTTTAGCAGGGGGCATTCCAACCGGCCGGACTGTGAAAGACGCGCTTACTCCCGTTTCCGGTGCCGAATCGTCAAATGTTGCCGAGTCCGCCATCGATCTGAATTTCGGCGCCCACCGTGTAGGCCGATTCGTCGGAGGCCAGGTAAACGACCGCCTGCGCGATCTCGGTGGGGCTGCCGAAACGGCCAACCGGGACCTGGTCCTGAATGGAGGCGGCCACGTTTTTGAGATCGGATTCTGAGAAACCGAGTTTGCCGTATAGAGGAGTGGCGATCGGTCCGGGACTGATCGCGTTCACGCGGATTCCGCGCCCGATCAATTCACCGGAGAGGGTGCGGGTAAGCGAGAGAAGCGCGGCCTTGGAGGCCCCATAGACGCTGGTGTTCGCCATGCCGATGTGCGCATTCACCGAGGCGTTCAGAACGATCGAGGCGGGATTGCCGAAGACCGGCAGCAGGGCCTGGATGAGGAAAAACGGCCCTTTGAGATTAATCGAGAAGGACCGATCGAACCCGGCCTCGTCCCAGTGCTCGATGGGCCGCAGGTCGGCCACCCCGGCATTGACGAAGAGAATGTCGAGCCCGCCGAATTCCCGGCGAAGTGTCTCCGCGACCGCGCTTTGTGCGGCCACCTCGCTCGCGTCGGAGGCGATCACCAAGACTGCATCCCCCAATTCTTTGCGCGCGGCTGCCAGCGTTTCGGGATTCTTCCCGGTGATGGCCACGCGGGCGCCCTGACTGCCAAATTGACGAGCCGTTTCGAGGCCGATTCCGGTTGTGCCGCCGGTAATCAGTGCGCGCTTGTTCTTGAGCCGATCCATGAGACATGTGATCGTGACTCCGCGGAAAAGATGCGGAATTGTCGCGATGGTCCGACCTCGTCGAGGGAGCACGAACTCGTCCAGGCGATCGCGAAGGCAAGGGCAAGTAGTACGCCGATGTACGACATTGCAACTTCCGGGCCTCCGGAATGAATATACTGACGTATTAAGGACCGCATACGCAGGACTGCTCGCAGACGGGAAGTTTCAGCCGACGGCCCGTATCGCGCATTGGTTTTGCTCATCGCAGGGGCGAAGCGCAATGGAGTGTGGCGCGGGTATCACCGGGTCCGGATCGATAAAGGAAAGGAAGAAACGCAATCCAAATGAAGAAACTATTGACCCTCGCGGCTGCCACGGCGGCCTTTTCGTTCGCCGCCACCTTCACCGGCGTCATCACCGACAACATGTGCGACAACGCCGATCATAAGGACATGAAGATGGGCGCGGACGCCAAATGTGTGGTCGAGTGCGTGAAGGGGATGAATGGCAAGTACGTGCTCTATGATTCCTCGAAGAAGACCGCGTACGTGTTGAGCGATCAAAAGACGCCGGAAAAGTTCGCGGCGAAAAAGGTCACGGTCACCGGTACCCTCGACGAAGCAACCAAGACCATCAAAGTGGATTCGATCGCGGCAGCGAAGTAGAAGTGAAAAAACCACAGGAGTTCTACTGTCCGAAATGCGAAACACCGGTCGCGGACCCGCTGGTGTGCGGCGATTGTAGCGCCGTAATCTGCCGGAACTGCGGCACGCCCCTGGAGAGAATCGACGAACTCGGCGTGGGGTAGGCGGGCTATCGAGGGCTAACCGGGGGTTGTGTCCGCCGTTCCCGCCGGCGACGCGCATTCACTCTCGAAGTTTCGGCTCCGCCGTCTTGAAACCTACGCCGTCTTGAAACCTCCGCCGTGTTCAAATAAGTAGGACAATCCCATGGCATTTCGAGGCGTGGACTACTTTTCCGTTGACTCGCTGTTTAGCGAGCAGGAGCTAATGGTTCGCCAGACCGCCCGCCGCTTCGCCGACGAGCGTGTTCTTCCGCTCATTCGCGACTGCTACCGCGACGCGCGCTTTCCCAGGGAACTGATCCCGGAGATGGCAGAACTCGGGTTCTTCGGCGCCAACCTGGAAGGCTACGGCTGCGCCGGTATGAGCAACGTGGAGTACGGCCTGCTGATGCAGGAAGTGGAGCGGGTGGATAGCGGGATCCGCAGCTTTGTCAGCGTGCAGGGTGCGCTGGTCATGTACCCGATCTTCACCTACGGAAGCGCCGCGCAGAAGGATCGCTGGCTCCCGGCTTTACAGAGCGGCAAGGCGGTGGGCTGCTTCGGGCTCACCGAGCCGGACTTTGGCTCGAACCCCGCCGGGATGCGCACCTCCGCGAGGCGCGATGGCGACGGCTGGATCCTCAACGGTGAAAAGACGTGGATCACCAATGGCGGCATCAGCGATGTGGCGATCGTGTGGGCGCGAGCCGAAGAAGGCGTGACCGGCTTCCTGGTCGAGACCGGCACGCCCGGTTACTCGACCTCCGATATTCACGGCAAATGGTCCATGCGGGCCAGCGTGACCTCGAGCCTGTCTTTTGCCGATTGCCGGGTTCCGGAGTCCTCCCGTCTTCCGGGCGCGCGTGGATTGAAGGCGCCGCTGTCCTGCCTCACGCAGGCCCGTTATGGCATCGGCTGGGGCGTAATCGGGGCGGCGATGGACTGCTACGAAACGGCCCGCTCCTACTCGGTCCTGCGCAAGCAATTCGACGACAGGCCGATCGCCTCGCATCAGCTGGTTCAGGAAAAGCTCGCCTGGATGATTACCGAGATCACCAAGGCCCAACTGCTAGCGGTGCAGGCGGGGCGGCTCAAAGACCGGCACAAACTGGAGCCCGCCCAGGTATCCATGCTGAAGCGCAACAATGTGTCGATCGCGCTCGATTGCGCGCGCCTCTCGCGCGATCTGCTAGGTGCCAACGGCATCACCGACGAATATCCGATCATGCGTCACCTCTGCAACCTGGAAACCGTCAAAACGTACGAAGGCACGGACCACATCCACGCGCTGGTGATCGGCGAGAGGGTCACGGGAGTGGCCGCTTACAAATAACTTGGACGATACATGTTTCTTTACGCTTTGACGATCCTGGTGAGCGCATTTCTGCTCTTCCAGGTACAGCCGGTAATTGCCAAAATCATCCTGCCCTGGTTTGGCGGCAGCGCCGCGGTGTGGACCACCTGCATGCTGTTTTTTCAGATGGTCCTGTTGCTCGGTTATCTCTACTCGCACGCAGTAATACGCTATTTGAAGCCGCGCATGCAGACGCTGGTCCACTGCGCCATGCTGGCGATGAGCGCGCTGGTGCTGCCGATTCTGCCCAATATTTCCTGGAAGCCCCGGCCCACCGATGAGCCGACTATGCGCATTCTCGGTCTGCTGGCGGTGACGGTGGGGCTGCCGTACTTCATGTTGGCTACCACCGGCCCGCTGATCCAGGCATGGTACGCACGGCGATTCAAGGGCGCGATGCCGTATCGGCTCTATGCGCTGTCGAATGTGGGCTCGATGGGCGCGTTGATCAGCTATCCGTTCCTGTTTGAGCCGGCTTTCGGCACCCGCCTGCAGGCCTCGATGTGGTCGTGGGGCTACGGCGTGTTCGCCGCGCTGTGCGCGTACACCGCCTTTCGCGCCGGCGCTGCCGCGGCCGAGTCGCCCGTCTCGTTTCGCGACGAATTCGCCTCCGCCGCTCCGCCCGCCGCGAGCACTTATGCGCTGTGGCTGTTGCTGCCGGCGACGGCGTCGGTACTGCTGCTTGCCATCACTAACCATCTGTCTGCCAACGTGGCGACCATCCCGTTCCTGTGGATCCTGCCGCTTTCCATTTACCTGCTGACCTTTATCCTCTGCTTCGAAGGAGAGGGCTGGTACAAGCGCAATCCGTATTTGCAACTGCTTGCCGTGGGGCTCGGCAGCATGGCCTACGCGATGGGCATCGATTCCACCGGCAACGTGCCGATCCGCGTGCTGGTGCCGCTGTTATCGATAGGACTCTTTACCTGCTGCATGGTGTGCCACGGGGAACTCGTCAGGCTCAAACCCGATGCGCGTTACCTGACTCACTTCTACCTCATGATCTCGGCCGGGGGAGCTGTGGGCGGGCTGCTGGTCGGGCTGATCGCGCCGCACTTCTTCGCGGGCTTTTATGAACTGCCGATCGGTCTCGGGATGTGCGGCATCGTGACCCTGATCGCTCTGCGCCTCAACCCCGATTGGAAGTGGCTGGCCGGAATTCTGTCCCCGGTGCGCCTTCTGATCGCCGCTGCCGCCATCGCGCTTCTCGGTTTCAACTGGCAGTCGCTGTGGAATTTTGTGACGCGCGGCTGGAGCCCGGAGGACAACGTTCGAACCAGCCTCATGATGGCCGCCTTCCTGTTTGCGGGACTCGTGATGGCGACGATTCTACGCCATGGTTTCAGTTGGGTGAAGAGCGGCGCTCAGCGGGCGCCGGTGCTGACCGAGATGCTGATGCTGATGCTGATCGGATATCTGGGGAGCGAAGTCAGGGCCACGACCAACGGTTACCGGGTAGTGGTCCGCAACTTCTACGGCGGCATGCGGGTGCGCGATAACGGTACGCCGGGATCGCTCGACGCTACGCGCACTCTGACCCACGGGACCATCAATCATGGGGAGGAGTATCTGAATCCGGCGCGCCGCCACCTGGCCACGACGTATTACGGACCTAATACGGGAGTCGGTCTGGCGATTCGTGAGAAGGAAAGAGATGGTGCCGTGCGCATCGGAGTCATCGGCCTCGGTACCGGAACGATCGCGAGTTATGGCCGGCCCGGAGATTACATTCGCTATTACGAAATTAATCCGCTGGTATTGAACATAGCGCGCACGGAATTCTATTTCCTCCCGGATTGCAAAGCCAGGCTCGATGTGGCGATGGGGGACGCGCGCCTCTCGCTGGAGCAGGAAGCGCCGGAGAACTTCGATGTGCTGGCCGTGGACGCATTTTCGAGCGACTCAATTCCGGTTCACCTGCTGACCCGCGAAGCGATGGAACTCTATTTCCGCCATTTGAAACCAAATGGTATTCTGGCCGTCCATATCTCGAATCGCTATCTGGACCTGCAGCCCGTATTGCAGGGAGAGGTTTCGGCCTTGAAGAAGACTGCCCGGGTAGTAGATACGGAGGACGATGAAACTCAGGACGTCTTTGGCGCGACCTGGGTTTTAATCGCGAATCCCGCAACGGGATTTACACAGGAAGAGTTATCCAATTCGGGGCCCTTAGAATCCAAGCGAACTGTGAGATTGTGGACAGACGACTACAGCAACCTTTTCAAAATTCTGAAATAGCGATAGTATCTGGATAGCCGCGTCCTCCAATTTTTCCAGATTCCGCTTGAAACAGATCGCCTTGTCTGTTTTTGCGGACAAGCGATGTTGTATGATCGTTTTGCCGAGGACAACACATGGACGCCGCTAACAAATTCTGCAAAAATACCGGTCTACTTTTCTCTACCGCGCTGACACTGGTTCTGGCGGCGCCCGGGTGGGCGCAGACGCCCTCGTTGGCCGTGGGAACCCCCATTGCACTGAATCAATCGGTGCAGAATGGGAGTGTCAGCGTCGCGAGCAGCATTCCCAGCACTCCGATTACATTTAGCGCCTCAATCACCTCCATCGATGGCAACGGTGTTTGGCTCGCGCTCAATTCGCCTGGCACCCAAACCACACCGGATACGGTCTTTTACAGGCTCAACCAGACGGCTGGCATGTTGGCCGGCAACTACTCGGCAACCGTGACCCTGACGCCGAGCGCGCCAGCCGGTGTCGCGGCGACCAGTTTTGTGGTGACATGGGCCAATGGTTCCGGCGGCGGCGGTGGGGGTGGCGGGGGGCTGATCTCGGTTAGCCCGACGACCGTGGCGCTCTCGGCGTCGCCTGGCGGCAGCAGCTTTGGCAACGTGACGGTTTCGACCAGCAGCACCAACCCGGTCAGCCTTCAGACGCCCACCGTGACTACCACAACCTGCGGCAGCAGTTGGCTGAGCGCGAGCCTGAGCCTCACGACCATCACCAATTCGATTAGTTCCAACCTGAACATCGGCGCCAGCGCAGTCGGATTTACCGGCAATATCACATGTAATGGCACGGTCACGGTAACACCGGCTGCAGGAACGCCGGTTGCAGTGAACGTGACGTTAACTGTGGGATCGGGATCCGGCAGTGGCGGCAGTCTGACGGTTTCGCCTGGTTTCCTTAATCTCACTTACACTAGTGGCGGCAGTTTCCCTTCCCAAAACGTCACAGTTACCGATAATTCCTCCAGCGTCGTCAACGCAAATTCCAACAGCACGTGGCTGTTGATCAATAACAGCAGCAGCACTCAGTTGTCGCCGGGAGTTGCTACGGTCAGCCTATCTTCGGTGGCTGGCGGGCTGGCCACTGGGTCCTACAGCGGCATCATCACCTTCTCAGACACGGTGAATAACACGGCCCAGCTGAGCGTGACCCTGGTGGTGAACGGCGGATCCTCCGCCGGCCTGACGGTTTCCCCCACGGCACTAAGTTTCAGCTCGGTTGTGGGCGGCGGGTCGCAATCCAGCACCCTTGCCGTGACCAGCACATCTGGCGGAAACTTTTCGGCTACGCCAAGCACGAATTGGATCAGCACGCAGGTGAATACCGGCACGCTGGCTTCGAACACCCAGGGCAGCGTCACTGTCACGGTCATCCCAGGAGGTCTCAGCAACGGAACCTATACGGGCAGCGTGACCGTGAACGTGGGCGGGCAGGCTCAGTCGGTGCAGGTGACGCTGGTGGTCGGTACGGGCTCAGGCGGCTCGGGCAGCGGTACTGGGGCGGTGTCGCCCAATAACGTGCAGCTCTCATGGCAGGCCAACACCGATCCTGGCTTTGTGAATCGCCCGGACGTGGTCATCACAGGGACTTCGGGGACGTGGAGCAGCAGCGTTAACTCGCAGGGGTCCTGGCTTTCTCTCAGCCCCGCGAGCGGGTCAAGCCTGCCGGCGCAGGCCACGGTGGTTGTGAACCCGACCGGTCTGACCGCGGGCACGTACTCCGGTACGATCACGATAACCACGCTGAGCGGCACACAGACCGTCAACGTCACACTCGCAGTAAGTTCCGGCGCTGTGCTGACGTCGCGCCCCGGAAGCGTAATCTTCAACTACCAGAGCGGCACCGGGGTGCCCGCCGGACAGAGCGTCTTTTTCTCGACGTCCGATATCACCCTGAACCAGGCGCTCGATATCACCGGCACAGTGACTTCGAATGCTCCGTGGCTCAGCGTGACGACTTTCCAGAAGTCCATTCAAGTGTTCGCAGATCCGAGGGGTCTCACCGCCGGAGTCTATAGCGGTTCGGTTACGGTGTCTCCTGCCACGGTTGGGTCGCTCACAGTACCCGTGGTTCTGGTCATCGATAATGGGATCGGCAGCGGGTCCACGGGGCCGCTCAGCTTCAGCCCGAACAGCCTGAATTTCACCGCGGCTACCGGCGCTAACCCACCGGCACAGACGCTTTCGATCTCTTCCACGGTCACCAGCAGTTTCACCGTGACCAGCAATAATTCCTGGCTAATCGTGAACCCTGCTTCCGGCACGACGCCGTCCAATCTCGGGATCACCGTGGTCTCCTCCAATTTGTCGGCCGGAAGCTATAGCGGGATCCTGACCTTCAATACCGGCGGCACGATTCAGAATGTGCCGGTTACATTGACCGTCACGGGAGGCGGAGGAGGCGGTGGTGGAACCGGTAACGTGGTGGTCAGCCCCTCCAGTCTGACCTTCACCGGGCAGACCGGCGCCACTACGCTGCCGGTTCAGGCGCTACAGGTCAACAGTGCGTCCGGCGTCGCGGGCGTCGGTTTCACGATATCGGTGAGCACTTCTTCCGGCGGTAACTGGCTTACCACCAGTCCATCCGCCGGACAGCAGCTTCTGACGTCCACTTCCGTCTCCGTCACGGCGAACGCTTCCGGCCTGGGCGCCGGCACTTACAACGGCAACATTCAGATTTCGCCCAACGGCGGCACCGTCCAGAACGTACCCGTTACGTTAACCATCACATCGCCGGCCAGTGTTTCGGCTTCGCCTGCCACTCTTTCATTCAGCTTCCGCGCGGGCGGGGCTGCTCCTGCGGCGCAAACCATCTCGGTATCCGGAAACGGCGGTTCGCTGGCGTTTACCGCTACCCCGGCGACTACCGGCGGCGGTTCGTGGCTTACGGTAACGCCCACGAGCGGCACTACGCCCGCGACCATTACTGCCTCGGTCAACCCTACTGGCCTCTCTGCCGGCAACTATACCGGTACCATCACGGTGGCTGGCAACCCGGGCAGCACTACCATTAATGTCAGCCTTAGCGTCACGGCTCCGCTTCCCACCATTACCAAGGTGACCAACGCGGCCAGTTACGTTTCGGGCAATATCTCTCCGGGAGAGATCATTACGCTATTCGGGACGGACCTCGGGCCTGCAACCGCCGCGGGGCTCGCGCTCGACAGCACCGGCAAAGTAGCCACTACCGTGGCCGGTGTCCAGGTGACGGTTAACGGCTTCCTGGCGCCCCTGATTTATGTCTCGAACACGCAGATCTCGGCCGTCGTGCCTTACGAACTGGCACAGTTCACCGGCGCCAACGTCCTGGTGAAGTATCTGGGGCAGAGCTCCAACGGGGTCGCTACCGGCGTCTCTACTACCGTGCCCGGCGTCTTCACGGCGAACTCGTCCGGTACCGGCCCGGCGGCTGCCTTGAACCAGAACGGCAGCCCCAACTCGCCATCCAATCCGGCCACCCGCGGTAACACCATCGTTTTGTACCTGACAGGTGAGGGGCAGACCTCGCCGGCCGGCGTGACCGGAAATGTCACCACGGTCAGCGCCACACCTCCGCTCACTCCGGCGCCGCTGCTACCGATTTCCATCCTAATCGGAGGGCAGCCCGCTAACTACTCCTTCGCAGGCGAGGCCCCCGGATTTGTCACCGGAGTGATGCAACTTAACGTTACGGTTCCCCTAGCTGCCGGCACCGGGCCTCAATCGGTCACGGTTTCAGTGGGCGGGAATCAAAGCCAGTCGGGCGTCACCGTTTCGCTCCAGTAAACCACGTCTCCGCGGGGTGGAATTCGTTCCGCCCCGCGACATTAGCCTTCATGCGACTGGCCCTCCTGTTCGCCGCGGCGCTCTCCGCTTATGCCGCGGGCCTTACTACCACTCCCTCCACCGTTAGCTGGACTTATGTTTCGGGCAGCCACGATTACCCTTCGTCGACGATCGCGCTGCTGAGCGCCAATGGGGCAACGGCCTACAGTGCCATCGCCAACAGCGAGAACGGCTGGCTGCTGGTCAACGCCGCTTATATTTCCAGTTCCGCGACGATTTCGGCGGGCGCCTACCTGACTACGGCGGGCCCGATCGAACGGCTGGATAGCGGCTCCTACCAGGGCACGATCAACATGGTCGATTCCAATGGCAATACCGCTGCTGTCACGGTCAACCTCACGATTTCGGGCGGCGTCATCGCGCACCCGGGGATCACGGTCAGCCCGGCGGCCCTTACGTTCACCAGCACGTTGAACGGCCCGCCGCAGACCCAGAATGTCACGGTCACCGGGCCGACAGCCGGACTGCTCCAGGTGCAGGCGGCCGGCGGATCTTTGCCAGGTTGGTTACAGGCGGTAGTGACGGGCTCGGCTGGGACGTACGTCGTGGTGATCACGGCAACACCGGCAAATCTCGGCACGGGGGGCTATCGCGAGACGTTGCTGCTGTCGATCGGTATCGCGACCGCCTCGCTGCCCGTCGTGCTGACTATTCAGCAGCCGTCGGTGCTGGTGGCTACGCCCAGTTCGGTCACGTTCGATTACACTCCGGGCGGTGCGCCTCCACAGCCGGCAATCATCGGCGTGACAAGCAATACCGGGGTGAACCTGCCGTTCTTCGCATCGGCCAACGTGCAGAACGGAAACTGGCTCGCGGTGGTAGGCGGCGGCTCCACCCCCGGAACCGTGACCGTCACTCCCCAGGTGGCCGATCTCGCACCGGGATTTTATGGCGGCAACGTGCTGATTACACCGCAACAGGGCGCTCCGCTGATCGTCCCGGTAAGCCTCACGCTGCGACCCACGCCGGTTATTTCGGTATCGGCCGGCAGCCTCTCCTTCTCCTATCGAACCGGCGACGCGGTGCCGCCTCCGCTGACGGTACAGGTGGCGGGCGGCGGCGCATCCGCGCTCTTCGGTGTCCAGGTCAGCGGTGGCGACTGGCTGACCGCTACTCCGGCCCGACCGGCGGCGCCCACCCTGCTCACCGTCGGTGTAAAACCGGCCACACTGCCGCCGGGCAGCTACCAGGGGACCGTCACGTTGACCGGCACTGGTACCGCGAAGGGCATCGCCACGATTACGGTCGTGCTGCAGGTGCTGGACAGCAAAACCACCGTGATGACAGTGGATCGGGTCACTGATGCCGCGGGCTATCAGGAGGGCGGCGTCGCACCCGGGGAGATGATCACGATCTTCGGCAGCGGGCTCGCACCGGCAGGAATCGTGACGCTCGCGCTCGATTCGGCCGGCAAAGTCGCGACCACGTTGAATGGCGTCCAGGTGCTGTTCAACGGCACGCCCGCTCCCTTGGTCTATATCAGCCCCGGCCAGATCGCCGCGGTCGCACCCTACGAACTTGACGGAAGAGCGCAAACCACCATTCAGGTGAACTGGAATGGACAGGTATCGAATTCGGTCCTGTTACCGGTGGTGGCGACGGCCCCCGGTATCTTTACCGCCGATGCATCCGGCACTGGGCCGGCGGCGGCGATCACGCAGCCCGGGGTCATTACTCTTTACCTGACTGGCGAGGGCCAGACGGTCCCACCCGGAATAACCGGAAAGGTCACCACCGTTTCCGCGGTACCGCCGCTGACGCCCGCGCCGGCAGCGGCGATCAGCGTGATGGTGGGCGGCCAACCTGCCAATTTCACTTTCGCCGGGGAGGCCCCCGGCATCGTCTCGGGAGTCCTTCAGCTGAACGTTACGATTCCCCCAGCGCTCGGTCCCGGCACGTACCCGGTCAGCGTTGCCATCGGAGGAAAACTGACGCAATCCGGAGTCCTGGTCCGCTGGTAGGTCGGAACCGTTGAACACTCAACGCTTCTACCATTCCGTGCGTCTAAGTGTTTGTGAGTCCGTTTCCCTCCCTGGTAGCCCTGCTCGCAGTGTCGGCATTTGCCGCCGACCCGGCACTGGACACTGTCCTGAAGGGCGTGGAGACCCGCTACAACAAAGCCAAAACGCTGCAAGTCCAATTCCAGGAAGATTATACGCCGCCCGGACGCCCCAAGCGGACCGAGACTGGAACTCTCAAGCTCCGCAAGCCCGGCCGCATGCGCTGGGACTACGATCAGCCCAAGGGCAAGCTCTTCATCAGCGACGGAAAGAACCTTTATCTCTACACACCGTCGGAGAACCGGGCCGAAAAGATGAAGCTGCAGGCTTCCGAAGACATGCGCGCTCCACTCGCCTTCCTGCTAGGTAAGTTGAACTTCGAAAAGGAGTTCCGCAACGTCAAGGCGGTCCCGGAAGGCGCCGATCAGCGCATCTCCGCGGAGCCCAAGAGCGACAACCTGCCCTATTCCAGCGTGGAATTCGTGGTTGCCCCGGACGAGCACATCAAAATGGTGAAAGTGATCGGGTTCGACCACTCGGTGATCGAATTCCGCTTCGACCAGGAGAAGATGGACCCGCCGTTGGACGATAAGCTATTCAAGTTCGAATTGCCCAAGGGCGCTCAACTGGTGGAGGCGACCCAATAAACATGGCCGACTTCGTCCTTAAATATGCCGACGGCCGAGGCCAGATCCACCAGCAGGTGGCCAGTGCCGCCAGCGAGAAGGAACTCCGCGATCGATTTGCGCAGCAGGGCTTCCTGATCTACTCGCTGAAGATCCGCAGCGGCGCGGCGGGCAGCTCGCTGCTGGGCCGCAAGAAGCTGAATCTAGAGAAGTTCCTCATCTTCAACCAGCAGTTTGTGACCCTGATCCGTGCCGGTCTGCCGATTCTCAAGGGCCTCGACCTCCTGGCCGAACGCCTCACCGACCCCAAACTCGGCCCCCACATCAAGGCCGTCCGGGACGATGTTCGCAATGGCACCCTGCTCTCCGACGCCTTTCGCGCTCAGGGCATCTTTCCGAAGATCTACATCACCAGCGTGATGGCGGGTGAAAAGTCGGGCAGCCTGGTGGAAGTGCTGGACCGCTACATCAATTATCAGAAGATGTCGCTGGCGGTGAAGAAAAAGGTACTGGTCTCGCTGATGTACCCGGCGGTCCTGATCTGCCTGGTGATCTGCCTGATGGTCTTCCTGGTGACTTACGTGGTCCCGACCTTCGCTAGCCTCTACACATCCATGCAGGCCAAACTGCCTGCTATGACGGTGTATCTGATTGCGATCGGCACTACGGCCCGGGCATACATCCTGCTTCTGGCAGGCGTGGTGGCCGCAGGCACCCTGCTGTTCCGCTGGTGGTCTCGCAAGGACTCTGCGCGCGAGAAGATCGACCGCGTAAAACTGCGGACTCCGATTGTGGGCGAGATCTGGCTCAAATACCAGGTGGCGCAGCTCTCGCGAATCCTAAGTACCCTGCTGGTAGGAGGCATTCCGTTGGTGCAGGCGATGGAAACCGCCGCCGATTCGCTCGGAACCCCGCTCCTCAGACGGGCCGTGGAAGGCGCCGGCCGGAGCGTCCGCGAAGGGCAGCCTCTCTCGGGATCGCTCAAACAGTCCAAGCTGTTCCCGGGGCTCGCCATCGACATGATCGAAGTCGGGGAATCCACCGGCGCCTTGCCGACGATGCTCAACAGCGTGGCCGAGTTCTTCGAAGAGGACGTCAATACGCGGATGACCGCCGCGCTGGCGTTGATTGAGCCCGCCATCATGATCGTTATGGGCGGGTTTGTGGCGTTCGTCCTGATCGCGCTGTATCTGCCGATCTTCTCGCTCGCGGACACGATCCACTAGAAGCTGCAATTTATGGCGACCGAAAAGATTCGCATTCACGATCCGCTGACGGAATCCCAACAGGCGCAGGCCGTGGCCGCGCGTTACCGCTGCGAATACGTCGATCTTCGCGAAGCCGGCATCGATCACGATCTGTTCCGGTCCATACCGGTGGAACTGATGTTCCGGTACAACTTCGTCCCGCTGCATGCGCAGAACGGGTCGCTCGAGATCGCGCTCAGCGATCCGCGCAACCTGGGGCTGATCGACGAACTGACGCTGCTTCTCAACAAGAAGCTGAAGGTCAAGGTCGCGACCCTTTCGCAGATATCCGAACTGCTCAAGAAGACCGAGCAATCGCAGCGCGTCCTGGAAGAGGTTACCGAAGGCTTCGCGCTAGACGTGGTGGCCGAAGAGGGCGATTCGGACGAGACCCTTTCCATCGATAAGCTCAGCAACAGCGACAGCGATATCGCACCGGTCATCAAGTTGGTGGATACCACCATCTTCAACGCGCTTGAGCGGCGCGCGAGCGATATACATATCGAGAGCCGGGACCAGGAAGTCGCGATCAAGTACCGCATCGACGGCGTGCTGCACTACGCCATGCCGCCCATCGCCAAGGACTGGCAGAGCACGATCATTTCGCGCATCAAGGTGATGAGCGAGTTGGATATTGCCGAAAAGCGCGTTCCGCAGGACGGCCGCTTTCGCGTCCGGTACAAAAATCGACTGATCGATTTCCGCGTTTCCATTATGCCGACAATTCACGGCGAAGATGCCGTGCTGCGCGTGTTGGATAAGGAATCGATGAGCGAAAAGTTCGCCAAGCTCTCGCTTGATGTGGTGGGGTTCAGCGAACACGACCTGGTAAAGTTCCGCCGCTACATCGCCGAGCCGTACGGCATGGTGCTGGTCACCGGCCCCACCGGTTCGGGCAAGACCACCACACTGTACGCGGCGCTCAGCGAAATCAAGAACGACGAAGACAAGATCATCACCATCGAAGATCCGGTGGAGTACCAGCTCAAGGGCATCACGCAGATCCCGGTGAACGATAAGAAGGGGCTGACCTTCGCGCGGGGATTGCGCTCGATTCTGCGCCACGATCCCGACAAAATCATGGTCGGCGAAATTCGCGATCAGGAGACCGCCCAGATTGCGATCAACTCCGCGCTCACCGGCCACCTGGTGTTCACCACCGTACACGCCAACAACGTTCTGGACGTGCTCGGCCGCTTCCTGAACATGGGCGTCGAGGCATATAACTTTGTCAGCGCGCTGAACTGTATTCTGGCGCAACGACTGGTGCGTGTGATCTGCGATCACTGTAAGCGACCGGTGAAATACCCCGATTCGATGCTGGTCGAAAGCGGGCTGAACCCGGACGAGTGGCGCGATGTCCAATTGATGGAGGGACCGGGCTGTTTCGAATGCGGCGGCACCGGCTTCCGCGGACGCAGCGCCATCCACGAACTGCTGGATTTGACCGACCAGATTCGCGAGATGATTCTCAACCGGCGTCCCACCAGCGAAATCAAGCGCGCCGCCAGAGAAGACGGCATGACCTTCCTGCGCGATTCGGCGGTAGAGAAGATGCGCCTGGGAATCACGACTCTGCGCGAGATCAATAAGGTGACCTTCATTGAGGGCTAGAGCCATCAGATACGACGCGGTTCCCGGTGCCGTGGTGTCTTCGTCCCTCCGGGTTAGGGGCCTTCCATGCTAGACGGTTTCAAGTCTTTCCTGCAGGACCCGCCCCCAGCGATGGCCTTCGAAATCTCGGAGGCCGGAATTGCCGCGGCACGCATCGGCTCTCGTGCCGAACTCGATTTCCAGGCCCTCAAGCCAGGCGCGATCGCTGTCTCGCCAGTGAAAGAGAACGTGCTCGATCCCGACGAGTTCGTGCTTACCGTGCGCGCGCTGGCCGGCACTCAAAACTCCCGCAAACGCCGCAAGGATGTCGCCATCATCCTCCCGGATTTCTCCGCGCGCATCTCCGTCCTCGACTTCGACCACTTTCCGAACGATGCCAAGGAGCAGGCGGCGCTGATCCGCTTCCGCCTCAAACGCAGCGTGCCGTTCGATGTGGAATCCGCTGTCCTCAGCTACTACCCACAGCCTGCCTCCGCGGGCAAGACGGATGTGGTGGTGGTGATCGCGCCGCTCGAAATCGTATCGCGCTACGAAGCCCCTTTTCGCACCGCCGGCCTCAATCCCGGGCTGATCACGACGTCTTCGCTGGCTGCCCTCGAACTCGCTCCCGAAGACGGTCTCAGCGTAATCGCTAAGCTTACCGGGCGTGTGCTCACTATCGTGGTCCGCGACAAAGCGATCATCAAGCTGGTCCGCTGTCTGGAACTCCCCTCTAACTCACTCGATGACGTTGTCGCCGTGTTGGTGCCTACGTTCGTCTACATTGAGGACAATCTGGGCCGCGCCGCCGAAAGGCTTTTCCTTTGCGGATTCGGGCCCGAAACCGACGAAGTGGCCCGCACCTTGGTCCGGGAACTCGCGGTGGAGGTGGATGCGCTGCGCTCCCCTATGGGCGTGCCCGGCGAAAACAACGCCGGTCTGCTCGGTTTTTTGCGCTCCATCTCGAAGAACTGAAATGAAAGTACCGATCAATCTCGCCAGCCAGCCGTTCCGCCGCGATCGCGCCATGATCGTCGCGTCGGCCGCGGTCGCTGCCTTGCTCGTGCTCTCGCTGGGCGTGCTCATTTCGCTGGCCATCTCCGACCGCAGTCAGGTGGCCGACGTCCACCGGGACATCGCGCGGCTCAACCGGCTGATTCGCGAATCCACCGTGGTTCAGGGCCAGCACGACAGTGTGCTGCGCCAACCTGCCAACGCGGAAGTGTTGGAGCGCAGCGTCTTCATAAATACCCTGCTCTACCGCAAGGGGATCAGCTGGACGCGCCTGCTCGCGGACTTGGAGAAGGTAATGCCCGCTAACGTCCGCGTGCTCAACATTCGCCCGTACGTGACCGGTAAGAATCAGATCACGCTCGATCTTACGGTAGGCGCCGAGAATGCCGACGCCGTCATCCCTTTGTATAAAGCGCTCGAATCGTCCCCGGTGTTCGGCGGATTGTTCGGACAAACGTTGCAGCCGCCCACCCAGGCCGAGCCTTTGTACCGGTATCGATTCACGGTGAACTATGCCCAGAAGCTTTGATCTCTCCGGCCTGAAATGGAGCGACCCGCGGGTAGCGATGCGCGCGCTCCTGGGCGTGCTGCTGGCGGCCAACCTGGCGGCCGCTGTGGTGGCGTTCAAACCCTTTGGCGGCGGCGTCGACGACCTCCGCCGGGAGCGACAGCAGCTGCAGCAGCAATTGGCACAAATGCAAGCGCAGGTGAATCGGGCGAGGAGCATTGCGGCCAAAGTGCAGACGGCGAGGGCCGAAGGCGACAAGTTCCTGGATGATTACGTTACCGACCGCCGGGTGGTTACCTCCTCCGTGGTGAGCGACCTCACGCAGATGGCCAAGGATGCCGGAATCTCGCTCCTGCCGACCACGCTCAGTATTGAGCCCATTGAGGGCAGCGACACGCTGTCCATGGTCACGATCAACGCGGGCTGCGCCGGGACCTATGCGAACCTGGTGAAGTTCGTCAACCTGATCGACCGGTCGAACCGCTTCTTGATCATCGAGAGTCTGAACGCCGTGCCGCAGCAAAACGGACCCAATCTGAACGTGGCGCTCAAAATCGATACCTTCATCAAAGAGCACCCCGGGGACGTGCTATGAAGCTCGGTGCGGAAGACAAAAAGAAGGTCTACGCCTTGGGCGGCCTGCTGGTGATCGCGGGCTATTTCATCTACGCCAACGTACTATCCGACCCGGCGGGTTCGTCCCCGCCCGCAGCGCGTGCCAGCGCGCGGCGCAGCCCGGAGGTGGCCTCCGTACCGGCGGCACCTGAAACGCAAGCCGCGCAATCCACGCAGCCGCGCCCGTTGATCACTAATCGGGCCAGAACAGACGAGTTTCACCCGGTGCTGCGTTCCAGAAACCGCCAGGCAGAATCGCAGATCGATCCGACTACCGTCGATCCCACGATTCACATTGAACTTCTGGCCAAAGTGCAGGACGCGAAGATCGAGGGCGGGCAGCGCAATCTGTTCCAATTTGGCGCGGCCCCGGTAGAATTGCCGAAGGGGAAAGAGCCGATCGTCGCGGTGGCGAAAGTATTCGATTATCCGCGGCCGCTCGCCCCTAAACCGCCGGACCCCGGGCCGCCTCCGCCTGCGCCGCCTACTCCGCCTTCGTTCAAATATTACGGGCTCGCTACCAAGCGTATCGACAACAAGCGCACCGCGTTTTTCCTGGATGGCGAAGACATCATCCTGGCCACCGAGGGCATGACCGTGAAGAGCCGCTGGAAGGTAGTGCGGATTAACCCGGAATCGGTCACACTGGAAGACGCTCAGACCAAGAGGCAGCAACCACTCGCGATTTCGGAGGATGCCGGTGGAGCAGCAGGGAATTCGTAGACAGATGTGTCGCGGACGCCGCAAGGACCAGGGCGGGTTCGCCCTGCTGGTCGTGTTCCTGATGGCTGCGGTGATCGCGATCACTCTTTACATGGAGGTCCCGCGCGTCTCGGTGGAGAGCGAGCGGGCCAAAGAACAACTGCTGATCGAGCGGGGCGAGCAGTATAAGCGCGCCATCCAACTCTTTGTCAGGAAGGCGGGACGGTACCCCGGCGACATCAAGGAGTTGGAGAGCTTCCAGAATCAGCGCTTCCTGCGGCATCGTTATATCGATCCGATGACCGGTAAGGACGAGTGGCGCGCGATCCACATCTTTCCAGCACATTGGGATCCTAAGCTTAGAATTCCACGTGGACAAGTTGTCG
>JADMIO011281645.1_pt1 | contig 56625 bp, 76 predicted proteins | sample 8958161 | NCBI WGS metagenome assembly JADMIO01 (sample SAMN16585339, study PRJNA669376) | soil metagenome | isolation source: Crop rotation soil | place: USA: Cullars Rotation, Alabama | collected 2011
CGCGACAACTTGTCCACGTGGAATTCTAAGCTTAGGATCCCAATGTGCTGGAAAGAATCACGCTTCTAACTCAAACGTTAACGCGTAAACGCCGACGTTCTAGGCGCGCGTGTAGGCGTTTTGATGTCATCCGAGGGTAGGGACAGCGGAAATAGTCTGCGAGGTCTACGTTTCAGCCGTAGCGAAAGCGGCTGACCGGCAGGTGATCTGAGACATTCGGCCTCTGAAGCATGATAAAGACCCTATTCAAACCTTCGCGATGCCCTGATTTTACCTCGTTTCACGTCTCTGAGCGTTTCGCAAATATTGGAGCGTTGATACTGAGGCACTTACGTTTAACACAAGAGAATAACCGTCATGATTAAGTGAGAATCGTGCCTCTGAACTCGACCCGTATCTCACCTATGCGAGTGCAGTCCTGGCCGCCAAACGGATCGAGCGGCAAGGAATCCCTTTTCCCTGGAGACCCACCCCGCCCCTGGCACCCCCGGCCCCCGATCGGCGAGCGGTCGTGCGCTTACGTACCTCCCCCCTATTTTTGTAAAACCCCCTCGGAAAACCCCTTCTTTCCTCATTCCACCCATGAAAATCGTTGTGAATTCCAGAAATCCGAGCGATGAAGGCTCTGAAACATGACGAATATGAGCGACGAAATGCCTGAATCGCAGCCGCCCGAAGAAGATCAACCTTGCCCTCCGGATGCGCCTGAAAACGGCATTTGCGTGGCTATCCCGTCAACCGTTCGGGAGAAGATGCAGGCTATTATAGCGCTGTCTGAAATGGGTCGAGCTTTGGCTCGGGCGTTGGAGAGTGCGAACGTGAACGTGTCGATTCAGGGTTGCACTGTTACCGGGTCGAAAATCGGCATCCAGATCAAAACCGATTCTGCGCCTTGCGCTATCGAAGCATGACGCCTGACAACCTAATTTCGCTCCTCGTTGCGCTGTTTCTGGTGTTCACCGGAGGCTTCGCTTTTGGAGTCAGGGTGGGTGCGAAAAGCGAGCGAGATACCGAGGACCCTGATGAACTCTGACATTCCTGAAAACGTCACGACCTGCCCCGGATGCTGGGACGCCAAATGCCAGCACGACGATTCATGCCGCCGTGGATTCAGAGTTCCCAAAGGGTTCAAGCTCGTTCCAGATCCCGAGCCCCACCGCTTCCAAGACTACATGCGACCGAGCGCCGCGTGCGAGGCTTGCGGGCGGCTTGCGGGCGATCCGATTCATGTCGCATGAGCACTCTCGACACTGCATTTTGGTTGATCGGAATTGTCGTTTTTGGAATTTTTACCGGGCTGTCGGTTCCAACGGCTGTCACGCTCCAGAATTGGATGCAGCTAGGGATTCGATCCATCATCGGAGCCGCCACTTGGATTGCGGTCGTCTACGTCATCACCCGCCAATGAAGGAACGCATCAAAGCTATTCTGCGCGCGCTCATTTGGCGGCTACTCAAGCTGACCGCGCCTCCCTACGAGTGCTACTGGCGAGATCGAGCGTTCGCAGCGGAGAAGAAACTACGAAATTACGGTTCTTATGCCTGAGTCACCCTACGAAATCACCCGCGTTGATACTGTCCGAATCAGGGTAAGAGACGGGCTCCTCGGATTCGAACTTTGCGAGGATGACGCCCGCGCGTTCGCCGAAGAGATCCTGAGAAATCTCCCGACTCGGGAAGAGCCTGCACCGCCAAGCGATGCATACAGGGACCTGTATCTTTCCGCCTGTCGGAGAAATCAGGAACTCGAAAACGAAGTACGAAGGTTGGCGCTCGGCGGAATGCCGGGAGTGATACCTTCGGGACCGCCTCATTCGGAAATTGCAGATCTCCGCGCGGAACTCGACAAGTGGAAGCAGGAGGCCGAGGCGAATCTCAATGTTTTTGTCGCGCACCAAAAGCTGCAAGCCAAAGAGCGCGAAGAGCGCAATACGTACATTCAGACGTTGCGGAGCCGGAAATCCGAAGCTCTGGAGCGAAGCGTCGAGCTTTCCAAGGAGAACGATCGACTCCATAAGGAGCTGGAGATTTTCCGTAGCACCATTGCCAGCGGTAGCGAGAAGCTTAAATCTGCCGCCTCAGACTTGGATCTCGTGATGAAGCAGCGGGACGAATACGTGGAGAAATACAACGCCCTGCTTCGAACCGTTCAATCCGCATGATCAACATTCCCGGCCGGCGCGAGACCGGCGCTACCTTCACGGCAAGCGAACTTCCAGCTGCGGTCACGGCGCCGTCGGAATGGCCAGAACGCTGGATCTCGAAAACGCGGGCGCTGAGTGTCGCCGAGGAGCTGAGCGGGCAGAAATGTCGAGGTTTCACGCAGGGCGGAAGATGCATCATTGAGCTTCGGCTGAACGCCGAGCGGTTGCAGTTCACCGCTAAAACATGGTGGAGCGCGCTCGGCGGGGTTTACTCGCACTTCAAGAAAGCCAATGTCTGAAGATTCCGACACTGCACGCTTGGAGGCCGCGATAAACTCCCTGAGCGAGCACTTCGACACGGTGCAAATCTTCGCCACACGGCACGAGAGCGAGGGAACGGTTCATGTCTCGCGCGGCTGCGGAAACTGGTTCGCCCGATTCGGGCACGTTTCGGAATGGTGCACTCGGGAGCGGGAATCCACCCGGATGAAGCTTCGAAAAGAGGACGAAGACGATGAGTGAAACCGTAATCGAAGATCCGCCTGTAGAGGCAGTGTCCGCGCCCGAGAAATCGCGCAAACAACGCCGGATCGGCTTCAAACACAAGATCGCGCTCCTCATGATCTTGGAGCGGAAACGGTTCTCGGATGCGGTCGATTACAAGTCCATCGCCCAGAAAACGAGCATTTCCTGCGACTCCCTGCGCGTCCTTTATTCGCAGTATTGCAAGGGCAATATCGACATGGGCGCACCCCAGACTCTCGCCGAGCGGCAGATCGACGCGCGCAAGCAGCACGAAGAGCTTGTGGAATTCTCCCGGCGCTACGTGGCGCTCCTGCTGAACAGCGGTCAGGGAATGTTGCTGGGCGCCGAGGACGCTACCGCGAACGGCCAGCCGGAGAATTGGGATAAAACGGGCCTTCCGAAGATCACCCGGGAGCTGCGCGTCGCCCTCGCCATGAAGTCGGACGCGGAGAAGGGGTATCTGGCCGCGATGGAAGATCTGTCGGCGTCACTGCGCCAGCCCGAGAAGAATGTCACCCTGCCGGTTTCCGAAACGGTCAAAACTCAGATCGTCGGCGCCAATGAAGAGCAGCGGGCGCTGGCCGCGCTAGGTGTGTTTACAGAGGAGGCGCAGCAATAACTTTATGAAAAGCCTAGGAATGTCAGTTTTCGTATGCCGCCCTGCCTCGCTCGAACAAAGCACAGGAATACACGAGAAATTCGAGTTATTTTCTGACGATGGAGGAGAGCAATTTTGGGTTAGCGCAGAGCGCCCAGGAGAGCGTTTCAAGCAGGTATTCGTACCGATAAATTCGGATATTCCGGTAGTGCCACATAAATGCAAGACTACCTGATCAAACTTCAGGAGGCGTTTCCGCACAAGACCGAGCCGGAACTCGAGCTTTTCTGCTCGGCATCCCGCCAAATCCAGAAGCAAACCGGTCTCTCCGGTCATGATCACCGCCGGCGGGCAATGGAGAAGCTTTTCCCAAACCGCGTTTGGCACGAATGGCGGGAAGAGCGGATGCAATCGGTTCAATACTGCCTGGAGCGTGGTATCCAAGAGTTGATGTGGGGCGGGGCGTCGAACTCCAACAAATCGGGGGATGCAGCCGACATCGCGATCACGCTTTGGCTCACTCGGCCAGAGATGACCTCGATCTACATTGCGTCTCCGTTCGAGAGCGCGACGAACACGGGAATCTGGGCGGAAATCCAAGACCAGTTTACCGAGGCGAAGAACGCTTTCCCTTCGATTCCCGGCAAGGTGCGCCACTCGGACAATTCTATCGTTTTGTTCGACCGCAACCCGCGCTCATTCATCCGAGTTGCCACCGTTGACCAAGTTGGAAAGCTCGTGGGCAAGAAGAGCCGCAATGCCGAGAGCGGACTGCTCGTTTTCATCATCGACGAGTTGCCCGCCTTCATGGAGAGCGCCAGCCGCCAGCTCATGTCCACGATGGCGAATCTGATCAGCGTCAAAAATCTGCTCGTGATCGGCACAGGAAACTTCGCTTCTACGTGGGATGCCTTCGGTCAGTTCTGCCACCCGAACGAGGACGACATACCGAACGGGTACGAGGGCTTCAATCCTGACATGCATTTCCGCTGGCGCACAAAGCGCGGCGGGCTCTGCCTTCGGTTTGACGGGCTGCAATCGCCAAACGTGAAGGCCGGGAAGGACATTTACCCTTTCCTGACGACGAACGCCTACATCGCGAAGCTGGCCGCGGCGCCGGGAGGGCTTCAGTCGGCCGATGCTATGCGCTTCATTCGCAGCGCGCCCATAACGAACCTCGAACTGTTCAACATCACGAGCCCCGAGCGGATTCGTGCCGGCGGATGCTACGACGAAGTGGTTTGGACGGGCGACGCCGTGCAGCGCGGAGCGTTTATCGACCCTGGGTTCGGCGGCGACCCGTGCGTGCTTCAGAAGTTCAAGCTTGGCACCGCGATAATCGGCGACACGAACCGTCAAGTCTTCTCCCTTTGGGAGCCGCCGGTCACGATCCCGGTTCGAATTGCGGCGAAACGAGACGATGGCCAGCCGTGGACGGCGGAAGAGCAGATCGTCGAGCGGTCCCGCGATCACTGCCGCGCCAACCTGATTCCCGACGAGAATGTAGGATTCGACGGCTCGATGCGCTCCCACATTGTTCAGAAGTTCGGTGAACTCTACAGCCCACGAGTGAAGGCGTACGACACGCAAGGGCCCGCGACTGACCGCAAGGTGAACGCGTCCGAAGAGGCGAAGTGGAAAGACCGCGTGGACCGGCTGATTTCCGAGGAGTGGTTCGTTGTCGCCATGCTCATCGACTCCGGCCAATTCCGAGGGCTTGGAATGTCGCCGCGCGCGCTCGAGCAGTTCTGCACTCGCCAGTGGAAGCCCGTCGGCAAGGCGAAGAAGTCGATCCAGACGAAGGCCGAGTATAAGTCGATGCTCGTTGCGCGCGGCCGGCCGGGGGAATCCCCTAACGAAGCGGATGCCGTTGTCGGCTGCGTGGAGATTGCGCGCGGCCTTGGACTGCAACTGAACGCGCTCGTGGTAAACGGAGGCTCTGTGGCGCTTCTGCTGAATCTTCGCGCCGCCTCTGACGACGCCCGCGCTCTGGAATATGCGCGGACAATGGGCCGAACCGAATTGCCAGCGGGGCGCTTGCATGCGATAAGGCGAGAAGTCAACACCCGAAATACCCTCCGAAGTGGAAAACTCCATCGCTCGATTTCATAACGCCGGAACAGTGCCGCCTCGCGGCGGATGGGCTATCGAACTCGACGGTCGGGACTACGCGGCATTTTCTGAAGGAGAACTCGTGGAGAAGATTGCACGGTTCCGGCGCAACAACGGCGGAGACACGAACGAGACGAATATCCGAAGGACAATCTGGAACGTCTTTTGCCATCGGGAGCCGCAACGGTGTAGCGATCGGCGCAATCCAGCGAATGAAGTTGCCATTGCCGCCGCCCCGGTCGTGCAGCGGGATCTGAAGCCTGAAGTGATGGGGCCGTGGATCTGGCAATTCCTCAATCTCGCGGCCGTCCGCTGGAATCCAGGCTCAAGTCTTTGGTTCAATTCGACCCTCGACATGGTGACAGTGCTGCTCGAATGCCCAATTTGCCGGGAGGAATGGAGGACGGTGCTTCACGACAATCCGCCGGCCGGATTTCAAACGCCGAGGGATGTCTGCATTTGGCTGAATAACGCGCACAACGCCGTCAATATCCGGATCGGAAAAGCTATCTATCCTTACTATCGAATGGTTTCCGAATATGGCGCTCCTCCACTATGACAATCATAAAATGCGATAACTGTTCAGAGGCATGCACGAACGAGCGGATCGAAATTAAAGGCGTAGCCACGCGCAGCGGAATACTCCTCCCGGCGCACCTGAGGACTTTCGATTTTTGCTCCCAAAAATGCGTCGTTGAATGGCTTCAAAAGTTCGTGATGCCAGATCCACCGAAATCCTCATGAGCACCAATATACCAGACGTTGGAGACATTCTTGAATGCGTTCACTGGAAAACAGGAACGCGGGAAAGAGCCAAGGTCGTATCCGTGACAGAAGAGGACGAATTTAAGAATAGAACCGTCACTGTAGAGATTATATCCGGAGCGCACGACGGGATAACGGAGACATTCTTTGTAAGAGAGGAAACCACATGAAGCTTTTTTCTACTGCCCCAGCCATCTATTCCGAAATCCAAAAGATGGTAACAGCGGAGCGCTACCGGCGAGAGGATCGGGCGACGGTGAGCAACTTCTTCAACGGCGCGCCCCCGCTGACTGACGCCGAGGCTGAGGATTTGGGAATCACGGTGAACGTGAACAATCTGTTCGGGCACTCGGATCTCACGCGCTCGAAGGAGCAGGTATTTTCCGTGTTCACGAAGCCGGCGCGACTCATCGAAGTGGATCTCGACGCGGCGCCGCCCGGGAAACGGGAGGATTGGCGCATGGCCGCGCAGGAAGAGGCAACGCGAGTGCTGCGCAAGGTGCGGAACTTCAAGACCGCCTACGAGGGCGTCTGCGGCGACGCCAGCCTGCACGGCGAGGCCGTCTTCTTCTATCCGAATCCGACTTTTCCACTTCCCCGGCAGGTGCCGCTTTCGAAGATGCTCGTGCCGGAATCTGCGACGACGGACGCCTCCGAGTTGTCGCACTTCTGTATCGAGGCTGAGATCAAGCTGCCCGCGCTGAATTTCTACTACTCGCGTGCCCCAAAAGGCTGGAACAAGGCCGCGCTCGGCAAGCTGCTGGACGGCATCTACAAAGACATCCTTTCCGACGGCCGAACGCTCGACCCGAACAACTTGGAGGAGATGGAATACCGGCGCCAGGAGAACAGCGCTGCTCCGAACTATGAGCGCCAGCCGGAAATCAAGGTTTGGTACTTCTACCAGCAGCGCGCCGACCTATCCGGCAATCCGTACGATCTCGACGTACTCGTGAAGATCGAGGATCAGGTGAACCGGACGAAAGAGGACTTCAGCAATTCTACACTCTACAGCGGCCAGGAATGTTATGCCAACATCGACGCTTGCCTGCATCCGCTCTTCATGGATTGCATCATCGGCGGGGAGCCGAAGTGGCATCGCATCCTCGGCCTGGGGCATCTCAACTATCAGTTGAATCAGGCAATCGAAATTCTCATCAACCGGGCCCATCAAGGGACGATGGAAAGCTCGATGAACATTTGGCAGGCGAAGGACTCGGCAACGCGCGAGGCCGTCCAGCAAATCCTGCTCAAGAACAACGGCGTAGTGCCCGAGGGCGTATCGCTCATCCAGAACCGTTTCCAGCCGAACCTTCAAGGCGTGCTCGAAATGATCCAGTTCTTCCGCCAAAAAGGCAGCGAGAACGCCATCGGGATGCAGAGCAATTCCGGCGACAAGAACGACCAGCTTCAGGTGCAGGCGCTCTATCAGCAGAACCAATCGGCTTCCGCGCAGAATAGCCGCATGTCGAACTGGTACGACTACCTCGACCGGATGTGGGCCGAAGCGTTTTCCCGTCTGGCCTGTCCGTTTGTCGAACCAAACGAGCACGGCTATTCCGAGGCGATGGATTTCCAGGCGGCGATGAAGCGGAAGGGAATCCCGCTGTGGTATCTACAACGCTCCAACGTGCAGGTTCGATCGGTCCGCATCATCGGCGACGGCCTGCGCGCCAAAGAACTATCCGCCGCGGCCTTCCTGAAGGATAACCGGAGCAGTTACGCACCCGAAGTGCAGCCCCGAATCACGCGGATCATCACCGCGTTGACGCTCGATAACTACAAGCTCGCGGAAGACCTCACGCCGATGCAGGAGGAAGAGGATTCACCGCAGACACTCCGCGCCGAGACGGAGAACGCGATCATGACGACGCAGCGCATTCCCGTGAAGCCGCTCGCCGAGGACGTGGACGAAGTGCACATCATGCAGCATTTCCCGGCGATGGACCGGATCATTGCGGACGCGGTGCAGTTCCAGAAGGCTTCTTTCACGCCGCAGCAGCATCAGGCGTTCATGGCGATCGGCGCGCACGCCGTGGCGCACATTCAGCGCCTCGAAGCGAGGGCCGGAAACGGCAAGAACGATCCCGACCGGCAGAAGGCCGCTGCGTTCATGGCGCAGTTGAACGAGATGGCGTCCATGGCGGAAAAGCTCGCGCACAACATGCAACAGCAGCAGGACGGGCAAGGCGAAGAGATGAGCCCGAACGACATGGCCAAGCTGAAAATCCAAGTCGAGCAGCTTCAACTTCAGCGCGACAAGCTGCAGCACGGCATCGAGAAGTTCTCCCGCACGCAGTCCACCCGAGAGCAGGCGATGGCCTTCGATCAAGTGATGAAGATGGAGAAGAACCGGCGCGACGGCATGGCGCACGCACGGGATACGCGGGCGACCGACACGGAGCTGGCGCTCAAGGTGTCTGCAGCTGGCCCTAAGCAGGCGACGGAGAGCATCAGCGTTCCATACGACAAGCTGCCCGAGGACGTGAAGCGGCAAGTGGAGGCCAGTCTTGGATTTAACCCTTCGAAACTTCCGCCGCCTCCGAAACCTGAAGCCGCCGCGAAATGATCCAGCCGATAACAGAAGACGAGTTTCTTGAATCCTGGCCGAAAGACGACAGCGGTCTAGCCGCGGCCGAGCTGCTTCAGAGATTGATGATTTGGACATTAGCTAACAGCGCGATGGGCGCTGAGTGCACAGAGTCACGAGCCCAGGCAGAGGCAGCGGCGAACAAGGTTCACGCCAAGCTCCTGAAGACCTTCAGTAAAATCACAGTCACGCCAAAGAAGAAGACCGAGCGCCAGCCGATTCCGTCGCTCAACCGTTTCAAATCCGAAAAACCCGAACCCGAGAAATAACATATGCTGATCCGCCCTTTCAAATTCATGCTCGCCCCCGATGACGCTGGAGGCGGCGGCGCCGCAGTCGCCGAGCCCGCCGCAGCGTCTACTGACAACGATCAATTGATGACGTTCGCGCCGCCGAACATCGACGAAGTGATGGCGGGCATCAAAGCTCCGGGTGAAACGGCTCCGGAAGTGAAGGCGGGAACCAAGGCCGCGCCGCTGGCGAAAAAGGTCGAGGCCGCTACGAAGGTCGAGCAGAAGCCGGCCGCACAGGCCAAGCCCGCCGGGGAGCCCCCGGCCGCGCAGCTTCGAAAGGAACTGGATGCCGCGCGCGCTGAACGCGACTCACTGAAGGCGCAGCTCGAAAAAGGCGACCCGCGACTCGCGGAAGCGCAAGCCGCCGTGAAGGCCAAGGAGGAGGAACTGAAGGGCATCAACGGGCGCCTGACCGAATACGAGCGCCGCCTTCAGATGGCGTCCCCTGCTGTGCAGGAAAAGCTGACCGCGCTCGACAAGGGATACGATGCCGACGCGAACAAGTTCTACACGCGCGTTCCGGAGATTGATCAAGCCAGCTTCAATTCGATCCTTCAGGACTACGCCAAACTGCCGTTCGGCAAGGAAGGGTACAAGGAGGCCCGAGCCGCATTCGAAGCCAAGGTGAACGAACGGCTGGGCGGCGACGAGGAGCGCGAGCACCGCAAGCTGGGCGCGGTCATCGACTTTCTCGAACGCACTTACGATTTCGTCGGGGAGCGCGACAAAACGTTCAAGGAAGTCCAGGCGAACGCGCGCAAGATCCAAGTGGACGCCGACAAGGAAGTTTTCGGAAAGGCGAAGACCCGCATCAATTCGCTGATCGAGAAAGCCCGCACGATTCCGGAGGGCATGGAGACTACAGACCCGTTTCATCCGCGCGTTGCGCTCGATACTTTCGCGAAGGCGCTGGGCGATGGCGCATCCAAGCTGGACGACGGCATTCCGCAGTTCATCGAAAAGGTCATGGCGGGCATCGCGCCTCGGACCGATGAGGACTACGCCGGCATGACGCCAGAACAGATTCAGGAATCGCGACAGAACGAGGCGCAGGATCTCGAAACGTCCAAGGATCGGGCCGTCGAAGTCATGTTCAACGGATTGCGGGCCCTTCGCCTCTTCCCGGCGCTCGTGAAGGATTGGCAGCGGCTCAAGGCGCGGGTGAAGGACGACGCGGAAGCTTTGCCGCCCGACCCGACGAAGCCAGCGGGCGCGGCTGGCGGTGGTGAGGAGGACGATTTACGGTCGTTCAAGGCACCGGATTTGAACAAGATCAGTTTCTAATTTCGGCCCCGGGGTGGAGCCGAAAAAGGGCGACCGGCGTTCCAGTAATGGGGTGCCGGTTTGCTTTTAAAATGCAAGCGAGGCTTGACAACCTCTGAAACATGCCCGAAGACCGGATACAAGCGGGCGAGCTATTCGGTGAAACCGGATAGAGCAACGCCCGAGACCGAAACAGAATCCATGGCGTGAGGTAGCGGGAGCATCACGGCTCCCCAGGATTCGGAATCGGGGCCTGAGGAGTCGCTTTCCTCTGTGCAAGGCAGGACGCCCTTCGCGTCCATCCAAACCTTTCACACTTCTTCTCTACCCATGTCCGCAGCTTGCAAAAAGGCCGTCACGTATCTGGCCGAAAATTCCGGCATCATTGCCGCACTCACTCAGCAGGAAATCCTTACCGGCGATCCTGACTACGCTCTGAAACGGATTCCCGAGGCCCCGTTCGTCACTGGCGGCGGCGAGAATCCGCGCTACATCCGAGTCCGTACCACGCCTCCGCGCCGCACGAAGTATCAGCCCATGCTGCCCAGCGGGAACACGACCTACAACGTCGTGAACGCCCAGACCGGAGCAGCCAATACCGTTACGGGCGACAAGACCGGGCGCGGCTGCTCTCTGCCCGCCGAGACGATCAATTACGGCTTCGACGTGAAGAACCGTTGCCTCGTGGGCAAGGCTTTCGAGGCCGGCCCGTGGTGCATCATGGATTTGCTGCAAAAGGAGGCCGTAAAGCCGCTCTTGCAGACGCTCTGGAGTGATCTCCCTCGGTACGGCAAGGAAGACTTCGGGCGCCAGCTTCTTCGCGACGTGGTGGACTTCTCGAAGTACCTCTTCACGGTCGCCGACGGGTTCCCGATGACGATTGACCAGTCGTATTTCCCGGGCGTCCCGACCGGCGGGCCATCCATCGGTTTCATCCGCAAGATCGAGCAGCTTCTCCGCGCCGAGGGATGGTCAAAAGGCGCGCAGACGCCGATGATCAACGGGCGCAGTTCGCTTCAGGTTCGCATGAGCCGCGAGGCGATCGAGTGGGCCATCGTGCAGCGCAAGCGCGAGCTTGGCCTGCGCCTGGAATCCACCCTCACGGCGAACGATGACACCTTCGGGATGACGGAAATCTACGAGGGGATTCAGTTCATTGAGGCCGAATGCCCGACACGCGGCTTCCTGCGCGCCGTCGGATCTGGACTCTACGAGTTCGTGGAAATCGACCCGTACATCATCACGACTGCGAACGGCGAAGGCTTCTGGCCCGAACCGAATCCCGAGTTTTACTCGAGCCACGTCACGGACGGCGGCGTTCGGTATCGCGTCTGCGAAATCGGCCACATCATCCACCCGCGCGCCATGGAGCGGCAGAACCTCGGCGCAATCCCGAGTGTTCCCGGCAAGACGTTCACCCGGAACTTCGCGTTCGAAGTGAACCCGATTCCCGACTACGAGCTGGCCGATCGTGGCTGCAACAAGGATCAGTTCTATTTCGGCTATCGCATGCTGCACGCCTACGCGCCGCGGCCGATCAATCCGGAGTTGATGACCGCCTTCATCTATCTCGCGCCGACAAACCGCTACGAGATCACCGATCCGTGGGCCGACCTGGCGAACAGTTCGGGCACCGATCAGTTGAGCCTGGCTCCGCTGAACGATCCGCCGGCGGCGACCTGCGGACCTTGCACCGCTGATCTTCAGGACGGCCCGAGTGATCCGACTAGCCCGACCTGCACCGATCTGTTCCCGGCGAACGGAGTCGGCGTCATGCGCTTCCAGACCTCCGCGTACAGCGTGGACGAAGCGGCAGGCAATCTCACGATCGTCGTGGAACGCCTCGGCGGCGACACTGGCGCGGCAAGCTGCGTCATCACGCTCACCGAAGGCACTGCGACCAATCCCGAGAACTGGACCACGCCAAGCGGCTTCGCTGGCTCTGGACCGTTCACCAAGACGCTCAATTGGGCGGACGGAGTTTACGGACCAGTCACGGTCATCGTTCCGATCGTCAACGCCACCGGCGACGACGACGGCAAGGTGTTCACCGCTTCGCTCGGCACCGCCTCCGGCGCCGCGCTGGGCTCCATCACATCGGCGACGGTCACGATCATCGACACGGACCACGCGTAACCAAGTTGCTGCTTCGGGCGAGCGCTGCCGCGAGGGGCGCTCGCCCTCCTTTGTAACCAAAACCAAACGCACTTATGAGTCAGATCGATATTTTCAACAACACGCTGCCGTCGCAGCCGACGAATAACAACCTTCAAGAAACGGTGGCGAAATGGGTGGACTGGCGAGGGGCTGCCGCCGCAATCATCGCGCTCCTGGCGGGCGTATATCGCGGCGTCGCCATCGCGACGGCCAGCTTCACGCGGCCGTCTGACACGACCGCCTACGCTTCGGGTGATCTCGTGGCGAACAGCACGACGGCCGGCTCCGTCGTCCCCATGACGCTTACCGTTGCCCGCAACACCGGAGGCACCGGGGTTATCCGGCGCGTTCGGCTCAAGATCAGCGGAACCGTCATCGCGAACGCCTCGTTTCGTGTTCACTTCTATCGCGCCTCTCCAACCGTCACGAACGGCGACAATGGCGTGTGGCTGAGCACGGAGAGCACCTATCTTGGATGGTGCGACGTGACCGTGGATAAAGCGTTCAGCGACGGCGCGAAGGGCATCGGTATCCCCGGCTCTGGCGCCGGAACAGTCATTAGCTTCGATACCTCGGCAAAAAGCCTGTATGCGCTGATTGAAGCCCGCGCCGCATTCACTCCGATCTCGGCGGAAGTCTTCACCCTAGCCGTCGAAGTCGAGCAGAACTGACGCTCTGACTCATGACGATCAAACTCCCGAAGGAACTCATGGGCAACCTGCCCGCGCCGGACTCGCAAGGAATGGTGCGGGTAACGGTTGCCATGAGCGTGGCCGGCGACGGAACCGCGGAGATCGAAGAGATCAACGACGAGCCGGTTCCAGGCGATGACGACAACACCGCCGACAGCGACGCAGACACGAGCGCAACCGGCGAGACGCCCGATGACATGAATCCCATGCCTTCGAAGGATCTGCCGGACCTCAGCAAGATGCCGTACTAAATGAGCACGACTCAGGACAAGGCTTTTGACACCATGGGGCTATCGTTCCCGAAGCCTCCCGATGCGGCATGGCGCGTGGACCTTTTGGAGCGAGACTTGGACCTGCTGGCGATCTTCGCGCTGAACGCGATTTATGAGGAGCAGGACGGTTCCAAGAATCGAGCGACGGGCGCAATTCGGCAGGTATCGGTTGCGGTAACATTCGTTGCCCTCGCCAGCGTGCGCTGCTCCTCGGTCGTCATCACTAATACGAGTGGAAAATCCATCTCTATTCGGCGCGGTGGATCTGGCTTCGTCCTGACGCTTCCGAATAACACCGGAAAGCTTATGGACGTGGTGTCTACGGCCAGCGAAATCCAAGTGGCGAACGCGGAGGACAGCGACACCATCAACGTGCAGTACGAGCTGAACGGCGAACTATGAGCCAGCCCATATTCACATTCGGAATTGGCGCTGCGCCTCAACCTGAACCTGAGGTAAACATCCAGTCCGGTTCATCGTACGCGCTTCAGGATTCCGACAACGGAAAACTCATCCGTTTGACGCATTTCTCCACTGTTTCGCTCAGCGTGCCGGGAAGCCTCTCGGTGCCGTTCTCGTTCTCCGTGGAGTACAACCCATCGGTTCCGAGCGGGAACTTCACGCAACTCCACACGCTGTACCAGGGCGCGCAGTGGATCATGAATCTCGATCCCGACGTTCCAATTACCGGCGGCGTGAATGGCACGAGCGCGCCAGGGACGGGGCTGTTCATCGTTACCGGAGGGCCGAACTGGATTCCCGGCCCGTATCTCGGAACATCTCCGTTCTGGCAGGAAGCCGTTCCGACTTACGACGGGAGCCATCCGGAGAGCGACCTTGGAACTCAAAACCTCCTGCATCTCGACCGCTTTCCCGTGCTCGAGGAAAACTGGCCGGGTGCGGACGGAATCGGGTTTGCCGTCGGCCCGGGCGCAACCGAGCAAATCGGATTCGACGGCAACTCGCTGACCGACACCGGAACCGGAATGGACGGCAACGTGCTGAACTACCCGAATCAGCTTCTCGCGCAGGCGGCAGACCCAAAATACACCTACTTCAACGCGGCCCGCGGCGGGCAGACGACATCGGACATGATCATCCGGTTCCCGTATTTCGTGGCGCCGAAGTTGACGGAGGGATCATACACGAAGCGCTATCTGTACGTGTGGGAGTTCACGAACGCGATTTTCTTTGGCGCTCGGGCTTCCCAGGTTCTTTCCCAGCAGGTTTCCGGAAATGTGGAGGATGGCGATGGAGTGGAGATCGACGGAAAACCGTATCTCTTCAAGAATTCCGTGTCGATCGAAGGAGACGTGAAGATCGGCTCGGACTTCGACGCCTCGCTGCTCAACCTCTGCCGAGCGATCGACCACACGGGCACTCCGGACACTGATTACCATTGCGCCGCCGAACACCCGACGGTGAAGACTGTTGGCGTCGTCGTTGGGCATCAAACGACCGTTATGGCGAGAGCTTTTGGCGCGGCGGGCAACTCGATCAGTTTAACGACTTCCGGAGCCGGCCATCTATCCTTTGCTTCGAGCGTGATGGTGAACGGGCTCGACCCAGACGACGACGTGACCAGCGGTTCGGCCGCGCGCATCACGGAGATGGAGAACTACTGTGCGCTCGTTCGTGACTGCAATCCCGATGTCGAAATCGGTCTACTTACGAGCACGCCTCGGAGTCTGTTTGGAGTTCCGCAAGAGGCGATCCGCCAGAACACCGACGCTTGGATTCGTAACCCAGCAAACATCCCGTCGAAGTTCGACCGAGTTGCCGACGTGGGAGCAAACCCGAAGATCGGCCTTTGCGTCGTTCCCGGCGTCAATGGCGCATGGCTCGATCCTGACTACGCGCAGTTGGACGGGCTGCATATCAACGTCAACGGATGCGGCTACGTCGCGTCCGTCGTGCTCGCCGACATTTTGAGTTAAAAATCTATGGCCACAAAACACGATCAACTGATCACAAGGCTTGGCCTTTCATTTGCGCCAACAGACGAGGCGTGGAGAGCGAATTGCTCGGAATACGATTTGGCGTTCCTTCAATTGATGGCGTTGGACGGATTGCTCGACGGAGGCATCACGGTTTCCGCCACGACCGCAGTTAAAGCGACCGCCGCGGCCCCGACTTACGTCGAGGGAACGACATCAAACCCTTTGAGCGCAAATCTCACAGGCGACGTTCGCGTGATCGCAAAGCAGCCTGCTGTTACGCCTCATTTCGTGGTGCTCGCAGCGGAGGAGACCCAGGTAATTCCCATTGGTGCGAAGGGATGGACATTTTCCGTGCTTACCGGAACCGCTACCGTCAACGGTGAAACTGTGCCGGCGGGGCTCTCTGATTCCGACAGCCAGCCACTTGCTGCGACAATAACAGTCACCACTGCGGCGGCATCTTCCGCCTACGTTCGTTGGAATACCTGACCTATGGGAAGCTCATACAATCCAGTCGGCGGCGGATCTGTTTCTCTTCCCTGGGTAACGCCCGAGGATTACGGCGCGGCGGGCAACGGAACCACTGACGACACGGAGGCGTTCCAGGCGGCACTCGATGCGATTGCGGCGTTGCCCAACGGAGGTGAACTGCTTTGTCCGAATAGGTACAAGCTGACGGATACTTGCGTTTACTCCAAAGCTAATTCGCCAATCACAATACGGGGCCTTGGTTGGAATAGTGAAATCATCGCAGAGGGGGATTTTGGATCTATCCTCAGTTTTCATCCGGGCTTGCACGAAGGCGGCGAGCTCAGCTACGACACCAGCACGCCCTGGCAGGCCATTACCAGTGTCATCGTATCGGACGAAGATGGAGAACTAGTGAATGTCGCTCCGACGAATAATGACGTGACGCTTGATGCTGCGGACGCGAACGACAATTCCGACGGATTCTTCTCCGTGACGGTCGGTGTGAACAATGCGCCAACGTTTACGCTCACACCTTCAACTAACGGAAAAGCCAGAACCCTCGATGTCATCGTCGTAGATGTGGATAGCTCTCCGTCTCCAGCCTCCATATCGGAGGACCGACCGCCGGAACGTTACACAGATGGCGTCATTGGGCTGAAGATCTCCGACCTCACGATCCGCTCTAACGATGTGATGACGTCTGGATTTGCCATTGATACGGAATGGACCGACGGCGCTTTTATAGATCATATCCAGTTCGGCCAGGGGTATCCAGTGGACGGGGATGGCAACCCGCTGCCGTGGAATATTCACGAAGCTATCCGGATGTCGAATCAATCGAATTGCAGCATTCGGCGCTGCACCGGGTATGTAAGAATGGGCGGCGTGTATGTTGACGGGGACCCTATGGATGGCCCTATTGTCACGTTTGGAGCCCAAGGTTCGATTGGTGGGGATTGCATGTTTTGGGGTCCTGGCGCTTACCGTGTTGATCCAGTTGCGACCGCAGGCTCGTATGGAATTCACATCGCGGGAGGAACCGGCGGATTCATGGCTGAATACAACACGAATTTGACCGGCTTCCAGAACGGTGTCCGTGTCTCTTCGGCTAGCGGCAACGCTAATCGAGAGGTTTTCGTGAATCTATTTGGAGATAGAAATGGGCTCTACGGGTGCGTGATCGAAGACGGCAGCTACACCTCGCTGAACATCTATCGCGGCTGGGGGAGCGGGAACGGAAAGACCGGGCTTCGCATCGGAAACAGCACAGGCCAGCCGGGAGCCGCGGGAGCCATCAGCATCATTGGCGGGGACTACTACATCAATGCGCAGGCTGAGCCCGGTCCCTGCATCTACATTGATGCCGGTTCTTCCACCATGGTAACCGTGATGGGCGTAAATGCCGATGACATTGAAATCGTGTCGTGCGACTCGGCTACGATCAGCGGCGGCGCTATCGCTTCCGCAACGCTCCACGGGCAGGATGTTACCATTCGAGGCGTACTTGGACTCACCGATACACCATGAATCGAATCCTTCTCATTGAGGACTCTGCCGCTTCAGCGATGCTGTACGAGGCCAGATTGAATCGCACGGCTCCGGATATGCAGGTTCACGTTCGCCGAAGCTGGGCTGGCGCAATGGACGAAATGAAAAAGGGGTTCAAGCCGACGATCGTCATTATCGACCTGGGGTTGCCGGACAGCAGTCCAGAGGAAACAATTTCACGGCTGGGCGTGTTCAAGCCGGCTAAGGTGCTCGCCATGTCCGCTGAGGGAGAATACGAAAAACTTTCCCGCGCGAATGGAGCAGACGATTATATGGCAAAAGTGATTGGGGAATCCACGGTTCCGTTCATGGAGCGTGTCACCCGACTCTTGCCAAAATGATCCTCGCCTACATACTCGCGCAGACGCAGGAGTTAATGAAGGCTGTGACGGAGGCGGCGGACAAGAGTGACCGATGGCTATTTCTTTTCGTGCTGGGCGTATGCGGCATTTCGGCATCCTTGGCAATTCGGTATCTCGTCAATGCACTCGCTGCTGCTCAGGCTTTGCATAACGAGTACGTGAAGACGCAGATGGCGGATAGTATCCGGCTCAGCACGCAATTAAACGCGGCTCTGGAAGACAACACGGTGGCGCTCAAGCGCGTACAGGATCAGCTCGATAAGCTAATCGGCCGCTCTGAAAGGTCGTGACAGCACGGTGTTTCAGTGGTAGGTGCGAAAGGTTGTCAACCCTCTGAAACATGAAAACTAGCCTCCTCCTTCCACTCCTCGCCCTCTTCGCCTCCTGCGCCGCGCTAGAATCTGATCTCGCCAAGGCGAAAACGTGGAGTCGAACGCCGGCCGGATCGGCAACCTTGGGAGGCGTCCAGCTTGCGGCAACGCTGTTCGCTCCTGAATTCGCCGGGGTCATCGGCCTGGGTATCAATTCACTGCAATCGGGCGACACCGCGCCGACGCTCGCCAAGGCGCAGGTGCGGCTCGCGGGGGTGACGGGCGAATCGCCAACATCGTCGGCAGTCAAGACACTGGCCTTGGCGGTCGTTCAAGCCGCGAGTTCAGCGCCGACGCCGGCCGCTGGCTTGCAGGCCGCGGCCAACACTGTTTCCGCACCCGCCAAATGAGCCCTGTCGACAAGCTGAGGTTCATTCAGGAAACGCTTGGCGTGGAGACGACCGGGGAGCCGGATGAGGTGACCGCTGCCACGTTCTCCAATTTATTGAGCGAGGTAAGGTCGATCAAGGCATCGAGACAGGCCCCGCCATCAACCGATCCAGCCGTCCGATATCATGAGTAATCCGATCAAATCACCCGTCCTGAATCGCGGCATGCCCCCCGACTCATTTCTACTGGAGATGGTTCAGTGGGCGAAGGCGGCGCCAGATGAGCTGTTCGAGCCAAATGCCGCAGACGACGTTTACTCGCATATCGCGCCCATCCTTGGGCCATGGGATCAAAACGCGCTCATTTCGCATCGAAAGGCCGCACTTCTGGAAGTGATGCGGGTTCACGCCGGATTCGAAAGCTCTTGGAATTGGAATGAAGGAGTGGACCGAACGAACAAGACCAGCGTGGCGCATCTGACCGGCCAAGAGACGGGTGCATGGCAGGTATCATTCGATAGCACTTTTCTCGCTCCATCACTCGCCTTGTTCGCTTCGGAAAAGGGAATCGGAGATCCGCGCGACTTTATTCCCGCGATGAAGGCGAATCACGATCTCGCGATGGAATACTACGTGCGCCTCTGTCGAGTGTCCGTGAAGTGGGCTGGGCCGATTTTGAGGCACGAGATCGACAAATGGCTGTCTCGTCCTGCTGTCGAAGAGTTTCGCAAGTTGATCGGATGATATATGAGCACCCGATTCCTTGGTTCAACCACTGTCGCGCTTGGCTTCTTTCTTCGGCTCACGTCGGATCACATCACGGGCGCCACGGGAAAGACAGCGACCGTGACGATTCGAAAAGAGGGAGGGTCGTTCGCTTCGCCTGCCGGGGCGGTGACTGAAGTTGGAAATGGTTGGTACGAGGTAGCGGCTGATGCGGCTGATCTTGATACGCTCGGAACACTGAAGCTTCATGCCACTGCGTCGGCGTGTGATCCGGCCGATGTCGAATTCGAAGTGATCGCAATTGATCCGTTCAGCGCGGACATTTCACTCAACTCTGTTACCGTACACAATCAAACCGGAGGGAACGCGGTTACGCTCGTTTCCGACGATGCAATTGGACTTCAATGTGATGGAAATTTTCCTGCTGGAATACAGGTATCATGCACCGGAGTTGGCGCTGGCATGATCTTGCAGTCGGCAAACGGAGCGGGAGCGGTAGTGATACCGGCTGGACCAAATGATGCAATCCAGTTTGCGGGTGATTTCCAGGTTCTAGGGTCGATTCTGGCGAATATCTCCGGGAGCATAACTTCTGTGGGAAGCGTTACCGGATCGGTGGGAAGCGTGCTCGGAGACGTAGGTGGAAACCTGAACGGAAACGTCGTGGGCGCCGTACAAGGGGCCGTGGCGAGCGTCACGGGCTCCGTTGGTTCAGTCGTTGGAAACGTCGGCGGCAATGTCAGCGGCTCCGTTGGCAGCATTGCCGGCGGCATTACGCTGAGTAGCGCCTACGACCCGGCGAAGACCTGCGCGCAAGCTTCCACAGCGCTTTCAAACGCCACTTGGACCAACACGATTGCCGGCCGACTCGACGCCGCGATCTCCAGCCGAAGCACCCTGACGCTTTCGCAAGTGGTGAACGGCATCCTCGACGAACTCATGGCTGGGCATACGACTTCGGGCAGCGTTGCCGTTGCGTTGCGGATGGCTCGTCAATTCGCCGTAGGAAAGAAGACCGTCATCGGGAACACCCTGCGCGTGTACGCCGAGGACAACGCGACCGTTCTCGCAACCCTCGACCTGACGCCGCACGGCGGGCCCTTCACCGCGCAGACTCCATGAGTTGCGAAGCCAAGAAATACACGGTCATCAACGGCAGGGGGATGCAGCTCAACCTTCGCTCGCGGCTCGCTCACGCGTTCAAGCATCAGCACGTAAAGTGTACGGTCCAGTTCATCTCGAAACATCGCTGGTATTTCGACAACGAGCTTCGCTTCCTGGGGGTCTACGAGCCGCTATGAGCGCTCTCGACGTTCAAGGCATGGTGCTCGCAGGGCTCGGCAGATCAGCCGGGCCTTTCTTGCTGCTTGGCTTTGATCCAGTCGGAGCTGAAGCGCCGCCCACCCCGCCGCCAGCGAAGCCTCGTTTACCCGTGCCGCCTCCGATCGGTCCGAAGACGGGAGCTTGCCCCGAGAGGCACTGCGCGCCCTTCTGGGTGGCCACGCGGTCGCACACGGCGCGGTGCCCCGAAGGCTACACGGGCGCATCCGTGACGGTCACGCGCAGCTTCACCAGCTACCTTTCTCTGAACCATGCCGAGCAGCAGGCCGCTGCTCTCGCGAAACGTGACGCCACCGCTCAATTGCACTGCACCAAAATCTGATCATGAAACGCCCATCCTTCTTTTCCAACTACTGCGGATGCCCTTCGAGTACTCACTCGCGCGTGGCTGTTCCAGTGCTTCCGGCTACCGGCTCGCTCGTCTATGACGACGCCTACTTCACGCTGATTACCGCTGCCCGCATGCAGGTTCTCGGCGTGCAGCGCGGCAGCAACGCGCAGGCGTTCTTTTCCACGCTTGGGCCTGGGTTTCTGTTCCAGGGCACGGACGGACAGGCCACCGTGGAAGACGAGCCCGCCCTCACGCTGCCAATCGTCAATGCGGCAGTTGACGGCTCCTTTCCGGCCAGCGGAACGGCGAAATACATCATGGTGGGCAACGGCGCGGACCCGGCGACATGGCAGATGATTGCGGCGCCCACGAGCGGCAGCTATATCCTGACTTCCAGCGGCGGAACCTTCTCGCTTCAGCCTCCCGGCGATGTGCCGGCGCTCAATGCGATCTTCGCTGCGGCGACAAGCTCGACGCATCCGGAGGCGATTGGATTCGTACAGACCGGGACCGATGGCGACGGCAATCCAGTGTTCTCCTCGCGTAAGTTCGCGGGTACTGGAACCGGAGATCAGCCGATGGTTGTCCGCTGGAACGGAACTAGCGGCCGGTACGAAATCACGGGGCTGCTCACGAGCGAAACGCTGAAGCAGACGACCATTGGGTTCCAGAAGCTTCAGGGGCTCGACAACACGGGCGCAAACATCAGCGGCGGGTTCACCGTTCGGCCCGACAGCGGCATCACGCAAAGCGGCGTGGATATGCTAGCCTTTGATTCGGCAACGAACATCGTGTATCGCGCTGCGCCTTCAACGGTCGTCCAGATCTCGAGCAACACAACGACCGCCGCCTCGACTGGATCAATGGCGCAGCCGACTCCGCACTGGTCGTTTGGGGCGCAAACGATTCACTATCCGAACGTGGAAGTTGAGGCGCTGTGCGTGTTCGATGACATCGAGCGGCCAATCATCACGCTCTATGTCGATGGCGTGGAAGTGTTCCGATGGGACTTCACAACGAATTCCACGACCGCCTCAGGAAACTATCGCGTACAGTACATTTTGACCGGGTTGGCGCTCGGATCGCACACCTTTGATTTCCGAATGCAGACGACGACCGCAGCGAACATCATTCACTCCACTGCTTCGCTGAAGACCCTCCGATAAATGTCCCTGCCCGCGCAGCTCACATGGATCGACGGAAAGGGCGGCATGAACGGTGCGGATGCCCCGCACAAGATCCTGACGAACCAGTACGCGCGGGCGGTCAATGTGGCGATCGTCGAAGGGCTCCCGACGACACGGATGGGTTCTCGGGTGGTTCCAATGCCCGGGCCGGAAGGCGCGTTCGTCGCGGTCAACAACGTGCAAGGCTCGCGCTTCTTCAATCCAGCGAAGGGACAGGGCGGCATCGCGTTCGCCAAGGACAACGCCATGATCGCGCTGGCCTGCGGGGGCCGGAAGTACGTGGCGACAGTCAGCGGCGGCATCGGAAGCGCCGTGGCGAAGCTTCAGGACATCACTAATGGCCTGTTCACAAACGCGACCTATCACACCGTTTGGTGGGGCGCATGGGAGAATCTGCTCATCGCCCAGGACGGCAACTCGAACGCGTTCATCTGGGACGCCATGAGCCCAGCGGGATTCTCCGAGGGCTACAACACGGTCGATAAGATCAAGAGCCAGATCCCGAACGCAGGAACGGTGCTGGCCTACGCGCATGGGCGGGGCGTAGCCATCCTGAGTTCCCGATACTGCCTCGTGAGCGATGGCTTAAACCGCGAGAGTCAAACCACGGCAAACGATTTACGCCGGTTCACAGAGCAGGTGTATTGGGCGACAGGCCAGTATTTCCTGCCACCGTCCGAGATGGGCGGAATCACTGCTGCGGACATCCTGCCGCTGCAAAACACTCAGCACGGGCATGGCGATTTGATCGTCCATTGCATCGACGGGCTGTTCTCCATCGACCTGAACATTTTCCCGCGTTCGTCTTGGCCGCAGACGCCCATGGTGAAAAGCGCGCTTTCGGCGTGCGGGGCAACGGGCCCTTACGCACTGGCGATCAAAGACGGCGACCAGATTTACCGCACCCGCAAAGGCATTCAGACCTTTCGCAGCACCGCGGCAGCGCCAAGCGCGGACGCCAACCCGACGGAGCCGATCTCGAACGAAGTGGATACCTGGCTGAAGCACGACTATGCGCGCTGGCTGCGCTTCGCCTCCGTCATTCTGTGGGACTCGGCTCGCAAGATCCTCTGCACGACTCAGCCAATCGTCCAGGGCCGCTTTCGGTGGCACCGTGGCGCCGTCGTAAAGAACACCCGGCCATCTGATACCGATATGACCCAGCCGGCCGCGTGGGAGAGCTTGTGGACACTCCCGCCGCAGACCGCTGGAATCATCCAGTTCGTGCGCGGCATCTTCGACGGCCAAGAACGCGTCTTTGCGTGGACGCGTGGAACCGATCTTCGCAACCGGCTCGTGGAGTTTTCACCCGTGCTGCGCGACGACATTCTTGAAGACGGAACGGCGCATCCGATTCGATGCCAGATAATCTCTCGAGCGATTGATGCGGGCCAATGGTGGATCAAGCGCGAGTTTCAGAGCGGAAAGCTGTTCCTTCGCAACGTCATCGGTGAAGTGACCTGGGGCGTTTGGTTTCGCTCTGGGGAATCTCCGAAGTGGCAGACATGGCGGGCGGGGACAGTGAGCAATCCCGAGCTGAACACCGCTTGCGAGTGGGATCTCAGTGCAGCCGCGCCACGCACTGTTGCTATTCCACTCGGAGACCTGCCGGAAGTCTGTGAGCCGGATGCCGGGAAGGTGAACGAATCGCGCTCGATTCAATTCCTCATCCGGTGGCAGGGATATTGCCAAGTCGAGGGGCTGCGAATCGTGCACGGCGAGAGTCAGCTTTCCCAGGACGAACTCAATGCGACCAGCTTGGCCGTGCAGTTCAAGCATGCCGTAGATTGCGACTATGACGACTTCGAGTACTCTGAAACACCTGAACCGCTTTGGATCTGAACCATGAATAACGCCTCCAACACCAGCGGAGCCGAAGTGGCGAACGTAGGATTCTGGCCGCGCGCAGTTCTTCCCAAGATCGTTGATTACCTCGCTTCGCTTGGCGCGAGCATCAAGGCGGTGGCATCCGGAACAGCGGACCCGGCGACGGTGGACTTCTCGGCGTCGGCCGGGAGCGACAAGATCAGCGACGCGGCAATGGCGGAAATCACGCGCCGTCTCGTGGTAACGGTGGAGCGCGACAATCCGAACAATGTCCTGTTTCAGCCGACGGAGCCGGACGACCACACGAAAAGCTGGTGGAAGACTGATCCCGTCTCTGGAATCCCCATCGGACAGCCGCTCATTTGGAGCGACGAGCAGGGCAAATGGGTTTCCACGACCGCCAGCCAGCAGACCTATGTCCCGCCGGCCACGCGCTCGGGAACGATCATGGCCGCGGCGGGCACGAGTACAGCGAACTTCGAGTTTACGGACATCCTTACGACGAACTACAGCGTGACGCTGACTCCGACGACCTTTATCAACGGCGCGTGGGCTCCGGCACCCGTGAGTTTCCCGACGCACTTCGGGGCGCTCGTGGTGAACAAAACGAACACGCTCGTTTCGGTGAACTTCTATGGCGTGCCAACCGGCGGGGTCATGTGGGAAATCGACATCACAAGCCGCGTCTGACCTATGCCTAGCTACGCCACGTTAAAACAAGCAAAGGGCTGGATTCAGTCAGGCTATGGCGAATGCGATGACGCCGCGCTTGGGCGGGCCGTGAACACGATTCGGCAGCACTTCTATGCGTGGTACGCGGATCTTCCGCTCTTCCTCGATGCCGTCGAATGCTTCGCCGTCCAGACGTTCCCGATGTCCTGCAGTAACTGCCGCGAGACATACCAGGGCGTCACTCTGCCGCGCGACTTCCAGAACGTGGAGGCGATGTGGTGGAACGACTTCCCGGTGCGCCTTCAATCCTCCTGGCGCGAGTTTCAGTTCGGGCTGAGTCCAGAGTGCGATTGCCGGTTGCAGAAGTTCGACATGCCGCAGCCGTTCTCCACCGCGCTCGACATATGGCCGGACGCGCCCAGCATTCTGCGCGTTGTCGCCATGGATCGAGCCGACGAAGGAAAGCGGTTCATCGTGCGCGGAACGACTTCAGGCAATGCGCCGTTCATGCAAGAGTTCACGCTTTCTCGACAGCCGCAGGCGACCACTGAGGCGCTGCGCGGGGTGAATCCTCGTGGCGGGGTCACAAAGGACGTGACGGCGGGCCGCGTGTTCATGACGGACCAATCGAATCGAGTCATCGGGATGTACGAGCCGGACGAAACAGTGCCGACCTATCGTCGCATCAAGATCAGCGGGATTCCCGATGGCTGCGAGCATGTGAACATCCGCGCGGCCCGCCGCTACTTTCCCGTGTCGGGTGACGACGACGTGGTGGAAACGGATCAAGAGATTGCCTGGGATGCCATGGCGCGCTTCCTTCGGATCTGGAAAAAGTCCGACAAGACCGCTCAGGACGTTGCTTCCGAGCGCGAGTTCGCCACTGCGGCGAAGAACCTCGTGACCGGACAGGCAGCGCGTGAAGTCGGGAAAGCAACGCAGGCCGAAATTCGCTTTCAATCGCCGCAGGTATTCAGCGGGCGCGGGCGGCTCAACCGAACCGGAAGGATTTGGTAATGCAACCAGCGATCCTAGAGCGCGGCATCATTCCAGAGGCGAGGACAAATGTCGACATCGAGCGCGTAGAGGCTGAGATGCTGACTATTAATCAGGTTGAGTGTCCAGTGACGCATCGGTTCACGCCCGGGATGTACATGCGCGAGGTTTTCATGCCGAAAGGTGCTTTTGTTATCGGTCACGAGCACCGCACCGAGCATTTCAATATCGTGCTCAGCGGAAGCGCGCTTGTGATGATTGATGGCGTAGTTGCTCGGATTGTTGCGCCATGCGTTTTCACTTCCGGCGCTGGCGTTCGAAAGGTTCTATTCATCGAGGAAGACATGCGATGGGCTACAACCCACGTCACGGATTTGACCGACCTTAAGGAACTTGAGGCGCAGCTCATCGTGAAGAGCCCGACTTTCACCTCCCACCACGAGAACCTTGAAATTGAGCGTATGAAACGAGCCATGGAAACACAGAGCATATTGATGGAGCGCGATCATGACTCCGAACCGAAAGGAGAATTCTAATGTCCTGGGTAGCTGTGGCCGGCCTCGCGATCTCCGCAACCGCAGCGGGCGTGAGCGCGTACCAGAAGAACAAGGCCGACAAAGCCCAGCAGGCCGCAACCGCTGGCGCCGCGCAGAACATCAACGCTGGGAATATCCCCGACGCCGCACTCTATCAGCCGGTGGACTTCGAGAAGGAACAGCTCGACACGATCCATGGCAATTGGCGCAACCTTGGAGCAGCCAACGAGCTTTCGTCCGGCACGAACGCATACGTGACGCAGCAGGATCTCGCGCGGGCGTCGCGGTTAATCCCGAATTACCGGCAGATGATGAAGCTGGAAGGCCAGAACGCGACTTCGCTTCTCGGGGGACATTTGCCGTATGACGACGTTCTCAATGTCGTCTCGAATCGAGCGGGCCTAACAAACGCCACGGGCATTCCCGGCACGGGCGGGCAGGCGACTCTTCGAGACCTTGGGCAATCGCAGCTCGGCGCCATCCAGGCCGGACAAGGCATCATGCAGTCGATGGTTCAGACGGCAAACTCGCTCTCTCCGCTGAATCGGTACATGACGCCGCAGGATGAATTCTTGCAGCCGGCCGACAGGATCAAAAACGCGATGATCCAGAACCAGACGATTCAGGAAAGCCAGCAGAACGCCAACAACTTGAAGGCTGGCATCTCGCCCACGCAGAACCTCCAGAACCAGCTTGCGCTTCTCGCCGCGCTCGGGCCGCAGCCAACCGCTCCGAATTATGCTGGGTACGCCGCCAGCGCAGCCGGGGCACTCGGAAGCATTTACGGCAACTACAGAGGAACGGGTTCTAGTCCAAGTGCCAGCGTAAGCCTTCCGTCCGATGGAGCGAGCGCGTACGGTGGCAGCGTTTACAGTGGAGGAACTAATCTCAATCAGCCGTTCTCGGTTGCCGCCTGACCTATGCCGCTCCTGACCACTCCTTACGATCCGAACGCGGGAATCACGCCCGCGATGAACGTGATTCAAATTGCCATGCAGGCGCGCCAGCAGCAGCAGGCGATTCAGGAGCAGCGCGACAGGGCGCTCGCGGCTACAATCGCAGCCTCAACGGCGGAACAGAATCGGGCAGCGGAGTACAAGAGCACGCTGGACTTCAACAAGGCGAAGAGTGCGCAGGACGATGCGGAGCGTCAGGCCAAGCTCGCCGAGGACAAGCGGCAGTTCGACGTTCTAAACGCTCCGTTTGTGATGCCGGGTTCAACGCGCACCTCTCCGTCGGCTTCAGCGGTCTCGGCAGTCGGACAAGACTTCTCGCTCGTGAATCCAGACGGCTCGACTTCGGACACGATCCAGACGCCCTCGCAGGCATTACTTCGGTCCGGCTCCGTCTTCGGCCTCGTGCCGGATGGCGCGGGCGGCTACATGGCCGACCCGAACGACAGAACGGATTCCAAGGTTCCAGGCTTCGACCCGAACAAGGGCGCGTACGGCGCGAACATCAAAGACCCGTCGCTTAAAGGGGCCGCGGTGAGCATCGCCGACATGCGAGCAGCCGGCATCGACCCGGAGCATCCCGGCAACGCCATGGTGGAAGTCACTGGAAGCGACGGCACGCCGCATCGCTATCCCATCGTGGACAAGCTTGGGACGCCCGGGCGGGTGGACTTCACTCTTGGCGCGTACAACGAGCTTGGCGGGCCGCAGAGCAAGGGAGGCGGGCTCATTCCGAACCTACAAACGAAGATCATTCCTGGGGACTCGGGAACTTCCGCGCCCAGCATTCCTCCGTCTCAGCAAGTGCTCGTTACGCTCGGGCGCACACTGGAAAGCCAAGGCGTTCCGCGTCACATCGCGATGGAGGCAATCACAGCCACGGCGAAGACTTTGGCACTCAGGGACCAGGCGGGAGCATCGAAGCCGATTGTCCGCAATATGGCCGACGGCACTTCTCGCTCGTACAACCCAAGCACTGGATCTTGGGACATCATCGCCAGCAAGGCAGACGCACAGAACGACGTGACCGACGGCATGACGTTCAACGCCGCTCATAACACCTACGTCAAAGACGACGGCAGCGAGTGGTTTGTGAACGGCGGCAAGTTGCGCAGCTACATTCCTCCAACGGTGAAGGCGAAGGAGATATTCCTCGGCAGCGACGGCAACGTGTATCCCATCGGAAACGACGGGAAACCGATGACGGCTGTTCCTGAAGGCGTGACGCTGCGCGATCCTCGCCAGAAGGTTCCCATCGCCAAGACTCCGAACGGCGACGTTTTCAAGGTGAACTCGGACGGCACCGCGTCGCTGCTCATTCCGTCCAACGTGATGCCGAAGAGCAAGGATCGAGAGGCGTATGTTTCGGACCTTCAGGATGCGCAGAACGCGCAGGCGACGCTGGAGGCTAGGAAGAAGATTTTGGAAAATCCTTCGTGGGATGACAAAATTCCGCTGTGGGGAATCTCGCAAAGTAAGGTAGACGAAGCGCAGAAGGCCGCTGATTCCGCCAACGCGAAGCTTGAGACATGGGCGAAGGTTTACCCAGGGCTGAAGCAGGTTGCGCCTGATGCGGCCCCAGCAGCAGCTCCAGCGGCCCCGCCCGTCGCTTCTGCTCCAGGGAATCCGACCGTGTGGCGCAAGGGGAAGGACGGGACGCTGTGGGAGTACGATTCGGTCACGAAGCAGCCAACGGGTAATCACCGCGCCTCTTAATGAACGCTCCATCGTTTGCGGACACCGAGGAGATCGCGGCGCCCGCGTTCGATGAAACGGAGGAAGTGAAGCCGCCATCGTTTGATGCGGCTGCACCCATTGACACGCCAAAGCCGACGACCAGCGTCCCCGCTGAAGACCCGGAGGTAACGCGAATCCGAGCGCTGCGAAAAGAGTGGGACGCGAAGAAGGCCACTATGTCTCCGGAGGAGTATCAGGCGAAGCGGCCGTTTGAGCTGAGCCTGCCGGATGCGTCGTTCAAATCGGATGCACCAACGACGTTCGACGTTCGTCCAGATGATAATTTCAACCAATCCGGTTTCACGCTGCCACGGGCGACAGCGGAAGGCGTTGGTTCACCGACGGCCGCAGGCGTCATCAACGGCATAGAGCGCACCGTGGAGGGCGCGGTCACTCCATCGAACGTACTGCTCGCCGGGGCGCTTTCAGGAGCCCCGGCACTCGCTCAAAAGGCGGCAGGCGCATACTTCGGCGCGACGATGGCGAAAGGAACAGCGGAAAAGGTTTCCGAAGGCATTGCCGCGAAGACGCCAGAGGACCGCGCACAAGCTTTCACGGAGGCTGGGCTTTCCGGAGCAATGGCGCTCGGAGCCGTGAAGCATGCGGCCGGCGGGCGAATCGCTCCACCGAAGGCGGATGTCACTCCGATTGCAGACGCCGGCCTCCCTTCGACCGCTGAAGCCGTGGCGTCAAATCCAGTCGTCGCCGAAGCGCTGAAGAAGGTTGACCCAGCCGAGTATTCGCCGTCCACGCCATCCGTTGCTCCCGCGCCAGCGTTCGACCAGACCGATCCAGTCGCGAATGAGCCCATTCCCGCTGCCCCTGCGCCTCAAGAACCGCCCTCTGAGGCCGCGCCCGTCACACCGGAGCCGGAAGCGACTCCAACGCCTACAGCGCCGATTTCCGAGCCTCCCCCGGTTGCGCCAGAGATTTCGACACCGGAGCCATCAGTTCCTCCGCAAGAAGCGCCTCCGGAGCCCGTTCTGCCTACGGAAAAGCCCGTTGCTCAAAGTGACACTTCAGGCGTCACAGCGCCCGTCGATTCCGGTTCACCCACGAGCATCCGCAACGCCGTTGTGGATCAGGAGCGCGCCAAACGCGGACTGCCGCCAGCGATGGAGCCAGCCCGCAGGACGTTCGGCACCGTGTGGGACGATACGATGCGCCGAATCGACACCGACCCAGCTTGGCAGGACGGGCTGATCGACTCGCTTCGGGACAATCCGCGCGCCCTGACCGACTCCGAAGATGCCGCTTTGCTGCATCGGCAAATCACTCTTCAGGCCGAATACGACTCCGCGGCGCGGGCGACCAACGAGGCTTACGACGCCGGCGACGAAGCGATGACCGCAGAGAGCCGGCTCCGATCCGCGCAGGCGCTCGACAAGCTTCAGGACATTTACGACATAGGCAAGAAGGTCGGAACAGAGACGGGCCGCGGGCTCAATGCGCGCAAGATGGCCGCAGCCGAGGATTACTCGCTAGCGTCCATGATGACGCGGAAGCGCGCCAGCCAAGGCGGCGAACCGTTGACGCCCGCCCAGGCCGATGAAGTGCAGGCGCAGCATGACAAAATCCAGACTACGGCCGCAGCGCTCGCGGAGCACGAGGCGGCAGCGGTCGATACCAGCGCGCAGGCAGCTGTTGACGAGACGGTGAAGGAGCTGAAGCAAGAAGTGAATAAGGAGAAGCGGACGCGGAAAGCTCGAGTCCCAGACGAATCCGTTGTATCCGCGATCGACCAAAAGGCCGCGGCCGCGCGCAGCAAGCTTGGAATGCAGGCGCCCGAACCAGTGAGGCCCGCGTCAGTCCAGAAGAAGGCGCGCGGAACGTCGGCATCCGAGCATTTCGAATCCAATCCGATCGTGTCTCTGCTCATGGAGCACGGTGGAATTCTGAGCAAGAGCGGCGCGAGAACGCTTTGGAGCGCAGCGAAATGGGAGCGCAACAAAGGCGAGTTCGAGGATGCGCTGCCGCTATCAAATCCGACGCACAACAAGATTTACCGCCCGAACGGCATGACGCCCGACGAGGCGACCCAAGCGCTGATTGACGCCGGCCTGCTTCCGCACGACGCAAAGCCCGCGGACATGTGGGAGGCAGTTTCGAAGGCAAGCCAGTCAGCAGCGCGCATACGCGGCGAAGCAGCGGGACAGGCGCGGCAAATCGCGGAGTACAACAAGCAGCACGCCGATTTCGAGAAAGACACGAGCAAACACACGCCTGGAACGAGCGAGCTTACGACATGGGATCTTGGCGTAGGCGATCACGTGAAAATCGGCACGGAGACGATGAAGGTAATCGCCGAGGATGCCGAATCGCTTACGTTGGAGGACGGCAAGAAGTACGGCCGGCAAACGATCGAGCCAGGCCAAATCATTTTCGGAGAACGGCTCGAACCGAAGTCGGAAGCGCCAGCGCCGATTGAGCCCGAGCCAGAAGCAGCGAAGACTGGCGCGCCAAAGGCCGACCTATTCGCAGGCCGCGCCGACGAGCCGTTCAACCTTTTCGCCGAGTCGAATGCAGAGCGGGCGGCGCGTGAACATTCGGAGCGTCAGGACGCGCTGAAGAAGCAGAAGGCCGCAGAGGAAGCCGCGAAGGCGGAAGCGGAAAAGCAGCAGGCGAAGCTATTCGATGAACCGGCGCCCGCGCCAACGGTGGCAAAGAAAGTCACAAGCTTTCTCGACAAGCAGGCGGAAGCGGCTCGCAAGCGCATTGAGAAGCGCCGCGGCGATCTTCTCACGAACCCCGCCGCCCCATTCGTCCAACTGGCGGAACACACGATCATTGGCGCGTCTCACTTGGCGCATGGAATCGTAGACTTCGCTGAATGGTCGAAGCGGATGACCCAAGAGTTCGGCGACACGATCAAATCCTCGCTGGCCGAAATTTTCGAGAAGTCGAAGGCGTACGTCGCATCGCAAGGCGCGCTCACGAAGACAGCCGAGAAGCTGAGGGAGGGCGCCGCCGAAGGATCGGGCATCAAAGAGCTTCAGCCGATGATTCGCAGGCTGGCGAAGGAGTTCGTTCGCTCCGGCATCCACGATCGCGAGCCGCTGCTCGATGCCGTGCATGACATCGTGAAGGAGGCGCTGCCCGGAACGACGCGCCGACAGACGATGGACGCGATCAGCGGTTACGGCGATTTCAAGCCGCTATCGAAAGACGAGATCGACGTTCAGCTTCGGGACATCAAAGGCCAGATGCAGCAGGTCGCGAAGATCGAAGACATGCTCGCCAAGCAGGCTCCGGCTAAGACCGGCGTCGAGCGGCGCACGCCATCCGCCGAGGAGCGCGCTCTTCTGAAGGAAGTGAACGAGATGAAGAAGAAAGGCGGGTTCAACATCACGGACCCCGAGCAGCAATTGAAGACGGCCCTCGGCGCCGTGAAGACGCGGCTCAAGAATCAGATCGAAGATCTTGGGCGCGCCATTGCGAAGCGGGAGCCGATCGTTGACAACAAGTCGCCCGTTCCGATGGATGCCGAGGCGGATGCCCTGAAGGCGCAGCGCGACGCCCTGAAGGCTCAATACGACGAGATCTTCAAGAAGCCGGGTCTGACTGACGAGCAGCGCCTCGAAGCCGCCAAGAAGGCCGTACAGCGCTCGATTGATGACCTTGAGGAGCGCGTGAAGAACAAAATGTTCTCGAAGCCTGGCAAGCCGGCCTTCAGTCATCCGGATCTCGAGCCGTTGCGCGCGCGGCAGAAGGCGCTGCGCGAGGAGTTGCAGGCGATGAAGGATGCAGCGAACCCGAAGAAGACGCCGTTGGAAGTCGCGCTCGCAACGATGAAGACGCGGCTGCGCAACCGGACGCTGGAATTGCAGGACAAGCTGCGAAACAAGGATTTCGCGGCAAAGCCCCGGCGATCGGTGCCGCTCGACGCCGAGGCTACGCGCCTGAAGGCTGAGAACGAGAAGGCGAAGCTCGACTATCAGCGCGGACTGAAGGCGGATCAGCTCGCAAAGCGTTCATCGGCCGAGAAGTTTCTCGACGGCGTTGCGAAGTGGCGGCGGGCTTTCGTGCTCTCCGGTCCGGTCACGTTGGCGAAGCTCACCGCTGCGGCGACCGAGACGATTCTGATTCATCCTATTGAGGAGGCGGTCGGCGGCGCGATAGGCAAGATCGTTCCGGGCGTCGCAAAGCGCGCTCCCCGGCACGGCGGGGTGAATGTGGGCGCGGAGGCAAAGGCGATCTCGCAGACGCTCACGCACCTATTCAGTGACGCATGGACGACGCTGAAGACTGGACACTCGGAGCTAGATCATGCCTATGGACGCGCCGATCTCATGCCGCGCGAGTGGAAGGACTTCGTGGGAGCGATTCACGGCGCCCTGAAGTCCCCGGCGAAGCGGAACGAATTCACCCGGTCGTACACAAAGCGGATCGAGCATGCAGCGCGCAACGGTGTCGATGTGACGGACCCGCTCGTGCAGACGCGGATTGCAAACGAGGCGTATCAGGACGCGAACCGGTCAATCTTCCTTGAGAAGAACATCTTCGTGGATGCTTACCGCAGGGCGCTGAGCCGGTTCGATCAGGTCGATAAGGTGACAGGAAAGCCATCGCTCGTAGGAAAGACCGTTGGCGCCGCCGCGCGCTTCACGCTGCCGGTCGTGACGGTGCCGGTGAACATCGCGGCCCGCACCTTCGAGTACACGCTCGGAACGGTAATCGGAAGCGCCAGGGTGGCAGCAGCGGCTGCGAAGGGGTTCGACAAGCTCACGCCAGATCAGGCCGACAGCATCATGCGCAATCTGAAGCGGGGAAGCCTCGGCGCTGCGCTTGTGGCCTACGGGTACTACAATCCTCAGCAGTTCGGCGGGTACTACACGGGAGGCCGCGGCGAGAAGGATGTGAAGCCAGGGGGCGCTCGCATTGACGGCGTGGACATCCCGAGGGCGCTGTTGCACAACCCGCTCTTGGAGCAGCTTCAAATCGGGGCAACCATGCGGCGCGTGGCAGACTCGAAGCTTCGGAATGGCGACAAGGCTACGCAGGGAATCGGAGCGGGTGCAGTTGCGGCCGGTCTCGGCATCGCAGAGCATGCGCCGTTCATTGATCAGGTTGTCCGGCAGGCGAAGCTCTTCAATCCGCACGAGCGCAAGCAGTACATGGATGAACTGGCGAAGAGCGTCACGCCGGCATTGTTTCAGTGGATTGCCGAGAAGATCGATTCGGACTCAGTGACAGGCGGGCCGGTGAAGCGGAAGCCTGAGACGGTCGGGCAGGCAGTTGAGATGGGGATTCCTGGCATGAGGCAGAACGTGCCGAAGAAGAAGTAATATCCGGACAGCAAAAACGCCCGCTCTTACGAACGGGCGTCTTTCTAACCTGGGATTCATCACCAGCTTTTTGCCTCCGGGAGAGGAATTGTCCCTGGACTGTGAGGCCAATATACGCGGGTCAAACCCGCTGTCTACTGGTAACGTCCATCGGGTATAGTGGTGTCCATCGGGTTAGTTTTCAGAGCGCATCACCTCCTTTCGTGGGTTGATCCAGTCCTCTTCCTGAGTCGTCGACGAACTCGTAGATCCCGTGACGAGGGCAAATCACAACGCATGCAGAACCGGTGAAATCATAGAATGCAGCGAGCCCGCATCTGACGCATTCGCGAACCTGAAAATCGGATTGTGGTTCGCTCATACCCAGAACGTATCCAGAAACCACCGTCGAAGCGAGCGGCGAGGAGGTTTCGGCGGGATTGGTGCCCATCCGGCGAATTCCTTACATCCTAGAGACAGTGCACTCTTGCAGAATAATGCGAATTTCTCGCACTCGTAGTGATGTGGTGCACTTCCGTCTTGATGCAGAAACCTGCAATTCCCGCAGCCCTTCGCGGTCGTGTTGTGGTAGGTCTCGTTGGTCATACTAAAATGGAATTTCCGAGCCGTCGTCGCTGGCATCCAAGTATGGATCTTTGGTCGTCGCGGGCCGCGTGTACTGCCTCGCCCGCTGTTCCGGCTCCCGCTTCGGCGCTGTGCCGTCTTGCTTGATGCCGTCGACGAATACCATTTGATCGACAACAAACTTGACCTTGGACCGCTTAGCGCCGGTTGCCTTGTCGTCCCAAGTATCGACCTTTGCGCGGCAGGTGAAATGCGCCTGAGATCCTTTCTTCAGGTGCTCGCCTATGATTTCGGCAGTCTTGCCCCACGCCTCAAGGTCTAGAAACGTGACTTCCTCGCGCTTCTCGCCGTCGGACGTGTACCTGTGATTCAGGGCGATGCCGAACTCGACTACAGCCGTACCTTTCAACCCAAGGTACTTGAGTTCCGGGTCTCGGGTTAAGTGCCCGATGAAATTACATTGGTTTAGGCTCATGGTGGTTATTGTTTGTTTTGTTGTAATTGTGCTTCGATGGACTCGAACCGGCTTGCGATGATTTCTACCATCTTTAGAGTGTCCTCAGTCCACGCACCAGAACTGACGAACTCCCGCAGTTCATCCGGCGCTTTCACCGGCTCTTTCGGCTTCTCGATCGGGACGCGGTAGAACCATCCTGCGCTCTTCCCATCCTCCCCAATGGTAATTCGATCTTTGTTCCCGATGGCCGTTCTTTCCCAGCCTTCATCGCCGAAGAATTCAGCATCCGTTGTTATCAACTCCCCCTTCGCCAGCAACCGGAACCCTTCACCCGGGTCGGGTGCTTTCACGTGCGACTCATGCTCTTGAAACGGCGGGCTTGGATGGCCGGGGAATGGCGGGGTGTACGGGACTCGGTAGAACCCCTGGTATCCTGGCTGACCAACGATAGCATCCGGATCTCCTTCTGATCTTGATTTTATCCATCCTCCATCCCTCCAGTGATCTGCGCCTTTCGGTACTATGTCACCTTTGCGCAAGAGCCTGAATCCATTGCCTGGGTCCGGGGTCCTTTCCTCCGTCTTCCCGCTGACCTGCTGCTCAAGCTCTGCGATGCGGGCGAGATTTCCTGCCGTAGTTTTATTGGACGTGTCGATTAGTCCTTTCAGAAATGTGTTCTCGCGCTCAAGATCGGATATGCGCGCGACGTGTTCCGCCGTCAGGGTGACGTAATTGTTGACGGTATGCAGTAGCCTATCACGCTGCTGCTCAAGCTCGGTGATGAGCTTAGGCTCGGATTCGGAAATCATTTCCAGCCATCTATTCAAAGCTTGTATAACCTCCCCGATGTCCTGAGCTAATCCCTTATGAGATTGACCCGCTCGTAAAAGCTTCTTGATGGCGTGCTGCTGCGCCGGATGGGTGATGCCGTAAATAGTGAATATACGGTAAGGGTCGATCTTTGATCCTTGAAACATGAATCGGTAGTGCGACGGCGTAGGTTCTTCCACGTTCGGTTCTGTTGGTGTTTCGGTGCTCATGGTGTTTCGATTTCAAATGTGAAGGGTTGAACGGGCAGGGATGAATCGAAGTCCGTAATGAACTCACATGCCGACAATGGTGTTTTGATGGAAAATCCGTCTCTGCATCGGTCAAGCTTTGTACCCACGCTCCAATGTTCATCGGTCGCCCTGTGCATGGCCAGAGCTATAGGGCACTCCTCGCATTGCTTGCGTTTGCCATGAGTAATATCCTGCTCCGTAACCTCGATCGTGTATTTCATTTCTCGATGACCTCCTTTTCGCCGTTCACCCAGCCGTCTTGGTAGTCGGGCGGCAGCGTGTCGATTACTCGGACGGCGTGCTCTTTCACGTCATCCCAATCCATATCGTTCGCCGACCATTCGGCCAACTCTCCATTGTCTCGCATGGTGATGTCGTATTCCTCCTGAAATATTCCAGGCTCGTCTCGCTCGTAATAGTTCGCTCGATTGGCTGCAATTACACTCGCCGGAACATCCCACTTGCTGCCGTCCGGCATTGTGACTCTCAGGTATTTTTGTAGGCTCATGGTTAGCAGGAGCAGGAAAAGTACGCGCCTTCAACGTCTTCCATCGTTTTGCCGGTAATGATGGAGGCATGCAGAAGGAGGTTGATTCGGTCCTCGTTGAAAGCCTCAGCTTGCGAATCGTCGCCCGCGCATGCGTATCCCGAAGAGAGCATTTCATTCAGCACCGATAAGACGTAATCATACGTGAAGGCATGATTCACAGCCCAGTTCCGAAGCCACTTCTCAGACTCGGCCTTTTGAGTGTTCGTATTATCCGAGACTGCCTCGCGCTCGAACGCTGGATGTGTCCACTCGTGCCGTAAGCTGGTAATCGTCTGCGGGAACAGCATCAGCCAAAACGTATCGCCAGGGCGAACACGATCTTGCAGGAACGCGTCCACCACGCCAATGGCCTCGGGAACGAGCGCGTGGATAGCTTCTCCGCTGTCGTTTAGCTTTACGAAGTCCCCAGCGTGCAGTATTCGCCCAGCCTTCACCGGCGCGACAGCGATATGGATTGCATCGCGCTTATGCGCTTCGGTTGGTGTATTGCCGAGATTCGGCGTGGTGTGATTTTGGTTTTTCATTCTGGTATTCGTTATTTCTGGTCTGCGTAAAAGTTGACTGGCAGCTCTACAATTAAGGCTTATGCTCCACAATTAGTGCGGTATGCTGTACAATTAGCGGTTGCCGTTTCTTCCACCCGTTTTTCTCCCGCTGGATCGCGTTGGATTTCATAACTTCAGTTCTCTCTGCGGTTCAGCGTCCGCGCCGTATCGGCGGGACTCGAAAAGGGTAAATTGCTTGTGGAAAGTGAGTTCGATGTCGCCCAGCGGCCCATTGCGCTGCTTGCCAACGGTCAGCACGGCCTGCCCGTAAAGCTCCCGGCGCTCCTCCTCCGTCTCAGCGTACATCTCATCGCGCACAAGCAACCCAACGAGATCGGCGTCCTGCTCAATGGCCCCGGATTCGCGCAGATCGGACAGCCTGGGCCGTCTAATGGACTTTCCACCCTTCTCTACGCCCCGGTCGATCTGAGCCAGCACCACGACGGGTATATGCAGTTCCCGAGACATGGCCTTGCAGCCGTTCGAGATCTCGGAAACCTCGACCTGCCGGTTGTCCTGCCCGCGCCGGGTCTGCGAGCGCAGGAGTTGAAGGTAGTCGATGAAGATGGCTTCGACCTTGTTCTCGGTGACCATGCGCCGGCCGAGGGCCCGCACCTGCTGGATGCTCAATCCGGACGTGTCCTCGATGATCATGGGCGCCCGCGCGATCTCCTGCGCGGCAATGCTTATCCTGCGCGCGTCGTCGGCAGTCGAGAAGCCGTCCCGCCATTGGAAATAGTTCACGCGCGCCCGGGTGCATACGAGCCGGTGGACAAGCTGCTGGGCGCTCATCTCTAGCGAGAATACGCCGACGGGCTTCCCTAGGCCGATGGAGATGTGTTCCGCGATGTTCATGGCGAGGGCTGTCTTCCCATGCGAGGGCCGCGCCGCTATCACGACCATCGTCTCGGGCTGCAATCCGTCCGTCATCTTGTCGAGTTGTGCGAAGCCCGTTGGAAGCCCGGTAATATTGCCGCTGCGATCCTGGCAGGCCATGAGCGATTCCACGACGCCCGTACTCAGCTCGTGCATCGACTTCCGCTTGTTCTTCCGGATCTTGCGAATCGACATCACGGAGCGCTCGAAGTCCTCGAGTAACCCGGCGGCAGCGTCAGTGTCCTGCTCGTCGTACGCGCGGGAGGCGTGCTCGGTGCCCACTCGGATAATCTCGCGGGAGATGCCGCGGGACTCCATCAGGTCCATGTAGTAGGCGGCGTTTGCAGCCGTCGGCAGGAGCGTGAACAGTCCGGTGACGAACGCAGGGCCTCCAACTTGGTCGAGCAGCGTCACGCTGTTTGTCTTTCGGCTCCGCAGCAGGTCCGTGAGCGCGATCAGATCCACCTTCACCTGTTTGTCCACCATCTCCACGAGCACGCTGAAAATGGTCTGGTGCGACGCGATGTAGAATGACGCCGGCGTGATGCCGCGCTCTGCCGCCAAGGCGTTGACTTCGATTGGCGCCAGGAGGAACGAGGACAGCACGCCCATCTCCGCTTCGTTCGCCTCGGGGAGCATCCGGTGGACGTTTGGAGCACCCTTGGCGGCGGCTCGAAAGTCTTCGCCGCGTAGCACAATGCGCGCCTCTTCCGATGGCTCCGGCTCTTCGAACTCGGTCATTCAGCTTTCGAGGAAGGCCGTGATGAAGGCCGCGGCGACTTGCGGCACGATTGCATTGCCGTAGCCCCGCAGGAGTCCCACGCGGCCGGGTATCCCATGAGCCAGCGGGAATGTGCCGGATTCAACGCGCCGCGCTTTTCCGTCCCGGCAGGGCAGGAGGTCGAAATCACTCCAAGCGCCAGCGCCACCGTTCGGCGGCTGCTGTCCGTATTGCCCGCCGGATTGTATTCGTCCGTTCCCGCGCTCCCCGCCATCGGTGTCGGCCAGCCCGCAAGAGCAACATCCGCCGACAACGCGCCGCCCGCTTGATTCGGTCCGCCGTTGCTCCCGTCCGTCGCCCGGGGCGTATTCCAACCCACAAGCGCCGCAACGCTCTGCGGCGTCTCCCGGGCTCTCCGCTCGCCGTTCCCGCGATTCGCGCCCATGTTCGGCGCGTCCACGGTCTGCGGCGTGGGCCAGCCGGCCAGATTCGCCACCGCATTCAAGCTGACCGTCGCTTTCGAGCCGTCGGGACGTTTGCCCGTCGCGCTCGCCCCTTTCGCCGCCTGCGAACCCATCGCATTCCCGACCGTGGGCGAGGGCCAGCCGGCCCAGAGCACGACCGTCTGAAGATCCGCCCCTCCCTCTCTGGCAATCCGCGCCTGCCCGAGCAGCGAGAGAATGACCGTTCCGTCGCGCTGATTGTGCCGGTCCCTTCCGTTCCCGTCCTGCACCGTCGGCGTCCGCCACCCAGTAAAGTCTCTGTCGGATGTGCGGCGCGCCGACGCTCGCAGCGCACAAATCCGCGGCCCCGACGGCATAGCCCAATCCTTCCAGGTCTGCACGTACTCCGGCGAGCCATTCGCGTCCAAGTTTGCTCGCAACCTGTTCGCCAAACGTGACTGTAGCTTCGCCGAAGGTGATAAGATCCCGGAAGACGGGCCAGAGATGGCGCGCGTCGGCTTCGCCCGCCTGCCGGCCCGCGCAACTGAAGGGCTGGCAGGGACAGGAGCCGGTCCGAACAGGTCGGGAGTCTGGCCAGCCGGCCAAGCGCAGGGCGAGACTCCACCCTCCGATTCCGGCGAAGAAATGTTGCTGTGTGAATCGGGTGATTTCATGGGGTTTAACATCTAAAATTGAGCGCTCGTCTACTTCGCCGGGAGCAATCCGCCCTTCTGCTATGAGTTCTCGCAGCCACGCTGCGGCCCTCGGATCGTTCTCGTTATAGTAGGCGCTCACTTGTTGCGGCGTTCGAACTCCCCCTTCATGAACTCCATGGCGACCCTGTACGGCGAATAAGGCAAGTCGCGCACCTTCAGCCATTCCGTCCATCCCTCGGGGTCTGCGGTCGACGAGCCGGAACGTCCAGGCTTCTTCCCGGCCTTCGATCTCCATTCGGTCGCCCGGTCGAGTTCGCCGCGGAAGTTGTTCAGGAAGGTGCAGAGGTCGCGACGATGCACGCCTTCGTCACCAATGGTGCGCTGGGCCGCGTAGTACGCCTCCAGCAAGTCGAGGTCGGCAGACGCGATTTCGCCCAGGCTCTTGAACGTCCGGATCTCGCTTGCGCTCCAGCCGGTGCTCAGCTTGCGGTTGAACAGCTTGGCAATGCGGATGGCTTGCTCGCTCTCCGGAGTGGCGCCGCTCTTGGGCTTGCCCTTCACGGCCCGCAGAATGACCCGCAAGGCATCCGCTGCCTTCAGGTGTCTCTCTCGCCGCGCAAGCTCTGTGACGGCGTGCTGCTGTTCGCCTACGTGCTCGTGTTTCTCGGCGCGCGTCCGGCAGCACTCGGCGCTGATGCAGTATGAGGGGAGAACGAACTCTTCTAGGTGCTTTATGGCTTCAGGGGTGGTCATATCAGTCAACATTCATTAGCTTCTCCAGCTCCTCGATGTCGGCCTTGCTTGGATCTTCCCCGTTTGGTCCTCGCATCTTTCCAATCAACTCAATCAGCTTGCTTTGATACTCTGGACCGCGCTCGTTCCAGTCGAGGAACAGCTTCACGGTTTCCATGAGTCCAAGCCAGTATCCTTTTTTGGAGTACTTAATGCACCGCATCGTGCTGGAAATCGGGCAGTGAATATTCTTCAGCACGAGCTTGTGCGCGGCATCATCCGCGAGGAATTCTTCGTCTGCAATTCCCATCGTAGGGCTTATCAATGCGACGCGCGCAACAGTGAAATCGAAGTTGTTCAGAATTTCCTGAACCGTCCCAACTGTGACTATCGCGCCCTCCAGTACTGGCTTTATAACCTGCACGATCGGACACGAAAACCAGCGGACATCCTTTGATGCCGTCACGCACTCGAACGTGACACATATTTCATTCTCATGCTTAACGGTGAACCCGATACTCTTTAGCTCCTCAATCAATCCCGCGCTTGATTCCTCAGATTGCGGGAATAAGTCCACATCCTGAGCGGGGAACGGGTTGCTTTGCTGGGATAGGCAATAGCGCGCGTATCCGCCGCAAATAGCGCTATTGTGCTTCTGCGCCAATTCCCACAGCAATGCGATCTCGGTAAATCCACGAAGAACGGGAAGCTCTGTAAAAGACGATGCAAGTTTCATAAGTCGAAAATCTCAATCAGGGTGTGCTCTTCCTCTTCTTTTCCCATCCATCAACAAGCTGGGACAATATTGGCGAATTCGCCTTAAACCATTTCTGGTCGCGAACGATAACTGTTTCCGACGGATAGTATTTCTTCATTCTACGAAGCTTTGTTTTAGATTTAGCGTCCATCCATCCCTTTACCTCGTGCCATTCAATTGTTCCGTCCGTAAGAACAACTTTGAAATCTGGAAGGTATGATCTCACGCCCCTTCTGATCTTCTCGAACCAAAACGTTTCCGGCTCATGAAGCCAATCAGAGATCTCGTTTCTGACTTTCATCCACTCTAGGTAACGCGCGTAGTTCGCCTCCCATGAACTTCTGCAATACGCTCTTTTTCCTCCGACTTCAACCCATTGGCTATTGCATCTACTGTAAAGTTTTGGAGAGCGTCCATTCGCCCTCAGGGCCGCAACTCGTTTTTTCTTATTCTCGACATTCGCAGCAGAGCATGCGCTGGAGCAGAATTTGCGTTTGGAGGATTGCCAGAATTCGATCTTCTTTCCGCACGTGGCGCACTCAGACGAGACGACCTTTGTTCTCACGGCCTCCTTTTGATTCGCCATAATGGTTCTTCTTCCAACATTTGCGCGAGCGCATTCGAGTGAGCAAAATTTCGCCGTTCCGCTCACCCTGGTGGTTTGGAAAGAAGATCCGCATTCACCGCATACTGCAATCGGTCGAACTTTCGGAACGATGTGCGCCACGCGAAGAGGGCTTTCGTAAGCGCATTTTTGCGAGCAATACTTTTGATCGTTAGATGACTTTGCAACGAACGAGTCTCCGCACTGAAGGCATACTTTATTCACGGGATTCACGGGATGCGCAGGACAATTCGCGGCAATGGTTGCGGCGCTGGCGTTGGGGAATCGGCGTTTGAATTCATCGGGGGTCAAGGCTGGCTCCCTTCTATCGTTCTGAACTTCGCAATTACTTCGTCGCGGGCAGCAATCGCGTCGTCTAATCCTTTGAAGCAATTCGGAATTGAATCGCTGTTTGTACCATCACTCCATTGCTGCAAGACAGACAGTAAATCCGGCGCAGCGGCCTGAAGCGGCGTCTCGTGACGCGTGTTCCATTGCTCAAATGTGAAGTGAATATAATGGATCGGGCATTTCAAGTTATCGCAATGCAGCTTTATAATTCGAATTAGCGGAGTTTTTCCGCAAAACGGGCACGGCTTAAGTTCGGGTTCGGTCATACTTCAATCGTTCTAGGTGTTGTCCTTGTAATCAGTTGGTTTATTCGCTCGGGAGACGGGATTACGTCTTCGATGGGGCGGTGATAGATGCAGCCGAAGCTATTCGAGAAATACAGTAATAATGCCGTGCATATACCGTTCTCATCCTTTCTCCAAAACCGGCAGGTTTCGCAGGTGCTCATTGCTCGTGGATGGCTACAAAGGCGCGGGCTCTTTCGAGTGCGGATGCGGTAACGGCTCTAAAGATCCATCTGTCTTCCACAAGCTCTGCAATCTTCATGACCCAATCGTCCAATTTCTCTTCTGGCAGCCGAAGCACCGCCGCGTTTATCGCGTTCAGGTCGTTGGTGTAGTCGGGAAGCTCTGCCGCAACCTGATATTCGGTTATGGTAAAGCAAACGAAGTCTTTCGACATCCTGGCCCGCTCGGTTCTCGCATGCTCTTCTGAGCGGTAACCAGACGAATTCAATAGGTGACCGGCCCATTTGTAAGAGAACTTCCAACGAGGCTCCATCATCGGAAGGCCCAAAATCTCCGCGCATCGAACGCGTATTTGCTCTGGTGTAAGGTCGGTTGTCATATCGCTGGAATAAGTCTCTGACGTTTGAGTTTCATCCATGCGATGCGCTTTTGGATGCAGGGATCGCAGGACACTTTGCCGGAAGCCGCTTTACTCGCGCACCATGGACACAGGCCAGCGGCCTTGCGCTCATTCCGTAGCCGTAAATCGTAATTAGACTTCCTTGCCTTCTTGCACGAATCGCAGCGCCTTCGGTTGCTCGGGAGTGGCGCAGAGCACACGCACAGGCCGGAAGTGCGAACCGGAATGGGCTCCTCACGCGGGATGACCGTCAGCACTGGCCGCAACTGGATGGCGAGTTCTAGGATTGCAGGGCTCATAGCTTCTTGAATTCGATTACCCAGACGAACGGGTTTGCGTCCCACGATACGGGGCCGTTGATGGACTTCCAAAGGTGCTTGAATTCCATTCCGTGAATATGGCACTCGGTCATGGAGAAACAGGATTCGAGCGGTGTTCGATCCTTGCGCCGTGGCATACATTGGCAGCGATCCAAATAGCTTCCTTCCTTTAGAGCATCCTCCTCGCTGATGTCCTGCAACCGCTCAGCTCGAATGGCTGTTATTTCGAGCGTGATTCGGCTCGCCCAGCGCGGCATGAATATGGAGGGACGCCACCCAATCTTAGACTCTGCTTCTGGAATTGGGTTTTCGCCATCCGCGCGGTAGTACATTGACTCAAGCATGTCCCGCCGCATTTCTTCTTCAGTTAACGGTCTCAATCCCCCGTTCCCATCAGGCACAGAAAAACCAATGCTAGATCCGCTGGGATAAGCGAAGTGGTCGCAGTAAAAAGTCTCCTTCGCCCACAGCCGGTCTCCAGGCTGGCCGTATGGGCAAAGCTCTCGAATTGATGCATCACATTCGGACTGAAGTTCGTGCGGGCAATCGCCAGTGAAGCATCCGAATTCCTGAAACTTCACAACTCGCCGAGTCTGCGTCTTCCTTCCGTCGAGGATCGCGCGAACCATCGGAGCCGAAAACAATATTGGTCGTTCTTTCATTTCAGAAACTTGGTATCCCGCACGGGGCTCTTCTCTTTCGGGGTGCGCGTGACGAACGGCTCCGAGATGTCCGAGACGATCTCTTTCGCGCGCTTCTCAGTGACGCCCAGGCATTCCCGAGCGAGCGCTTCCAGCTTACCCCAATTCATCTTCCGGCATTCGTCGTATGCGGCAGCGGTAAACGCTTGGTTGCGCTCGAAATACTGCATGAATGCGCGGAACATCGCCACCGGATCAACAACCTCGCGCTCGTCGCCACCGTTGCGCAGTTTCCAACCCGGCATGCTTCCAAGTTCGATGCGTCGGCGAAGCTCGGTATTCACTTGCTTCTCGATCTTGCTCGCGAATTGGATGGCCGTCTTCAGCTCCTCAAGCTGCTCATTGGTGACCTCGTATATTGGCGTTATCCACTCTGATTGGCGGGCCTCCAGCGGGCCTCGAATGACCTCTGCATACGCTGGGCACGTCGCCTTGGCCTTGCAGTGAAAGCACTGCTTCTCGCCAGCGATCAGCGGAGCGTCGGGCAGCAGCGAGTTCTCGTACACGTCGCGGATCTCTTTGATCGTGTCCGGCATCTGCTCGGCGGTGTAGACGGCCTGTGTGAGCCTTGGGCCGAACGCGCGGGGCTGGATGATAGCTACAGCTACGGAGTCATCAGGCGCAGTATCGCAATCCTCCTGCCAGCTTGATGCCCCGTACGATGCGAGCTGTAAGTTATCGAGCGCATGCTCTACCGGGACATACCCGAATTTGGCGTCCACAATTGCCGATATCGCCAAGTCCTTTGTTACCCAAGTTCTCCGCAAATCACAGTGACCCGGAAATAATCGCTCACCGCTCTCGCCGATAAACCAAAGTTCGCGCTCCTTCTCGTCAACAAACGGATGATCCTCCGGAATCCCGAACTGCGCCCGCACTGCCGCAAAGAACTCCTCCGCGAGCCGTTCCGCGCGTTCCACCGTCTCGCGCTGGTCGAGCGTCAGCGTTGCCCGCTCTGGAGCGTCCGGCACCATGAAGCACTTGTGCAGCAGCGTGCCCTCGGCGCTCCACTCGCTCTCTTGCTCGGGCTCGGCAAGTCCGGCCTCCATTCGGGCGCTACCGGGGCATAGTGCGCGTCGGTAGATGTTGCTGGCGGACGTAACAGCGCGGATCGGTTGCTCGCTCATGGTGTTACGCCTCCGGGTTCTTGATCTTGTCCACGATCTCGTCGAACGAGTCGTCAATGTCGGCCAGCGCCTTTGCGTCAGCGGATTCCAAGGCCATGCCTTCGGGCAGTAGCTCAAGCTCGATGGCCTTACTTGCTAGGAGCGACTTCCCGATATTTGCGGCAGCGCACTTCTTTAGGATGCCAGCCAACAGCTCTTTCGCCGTCGGGCTGTCTGTCTTCGGCGCAGCTTCCGCAGCGGCTTGCTCGCTGATCGTTTGCCCAGCGTCGGAGGACTTCTTGCCGATCCGCCCTTGTGGAATCTCCTGCTCTTCCGGCAACTCGATCACAACGCCTCCCTCGACCTTCACGAGCCCATTGGTCTCCGCTGCGTTCGCGGCCACGAGTGCGTTGCTCAGTTCAATTGACCGCGGCATGTACTTGAGCACCTGAAGCAGCACGACCTTGCGGGCGTACATCTCGGGATGCTGGAACGAATAATGCCGAGCACCCACCTTGTTGAACTTGTCGCGGTGCTTCCAGACGCGAGACATCGGCCACGCCTCGACAACCGGCTGCTCGGAGCCGTTCACCTTTCCGCAGGCGTATACCCAAGTCATTTTGTCCGGGTCGCCAAAGTTCGGGCCGGGGACATGAGCGCACCGGGGAGAGCTTCCGAGTTGGAAGTCGAACACGTCGCCTTCAAATACTGCGCCCGTCCAGGCCGTTGCGCGGCCAGAGTTGTTCAGCAGGCCGACAAGCCCTTGCCAGCCGGGAACGAACGTGCAGGTGTTCTTGTACGGGATGAGATAGCCTTGCCCTGCGACTCCCGGCTCAAGTCCGATCTGCGAGGCTACGACAATGGAGGAGAGGATGCTTTGGCCCGTACATTGACGAAGCGCCGGCGTGGTCGAGAAGCAAGTCAGCGCGAGCCGCAGCATGCGGTCTGGGCTCAAGTGCTTCGGAAGCGCCATAGCGACGGCGGACTTGCCGCGCTCAAGGTACGCCATGAGGTCGCCGGGTTTAGAGTAAACTGCGAGTTGGGATTCGGACATAGGTGTGTTGGTTTGGAAATTACGGCGCCGCGACCGTGATGACTCCCTTGGTGGTCAACATTTCGAGTTCCTCGATGGGGTCGAATGACAGCCATGTTGCAGAGTGGCAATCGATCTCGAATGATTCCGGCAGGTCGCACACGGCAGGCCCTCGCATCCAGTCCAGCCATGCCTTCACGGCTTCACCGCAGTTCGCTTGAACGTCGCCCGGCAGGGCCTTTGCATTATCAATCATCTCCGAGAGACGGAGGTCCACTTCGCGTGCTTCAGCTCGCCACAGTTTAGGATACTTTGCATGCAGTATTGGCTTGGCGAACCGCGCAGCTCGCGGCAGGACATGGGTGTAAAGATTGTCGCCCGTAATGGCGTTCAGGATTTCGTAAAGGGCTCCCATCTCGCAGACGAGACGGCCCGTTGTGACGGAGAGGACTTGCGCAAGAGTGGCGGTGTAGGTGTTCATGTTTCGTACTGGTTTGGAAAGTGTGCCGTCGCTTCGATGTGCTTTCACATGCAGGCCCGAACGGCTGGCCTTTCCTTGTTTTCATTTCGTAACGGGTTATCGCCCGAGTGCTTTGGATTCATTAGCTGTCGCTATACCCCGCGACTGGACGGATTAACGTCCGTGCTGCATTTGGCGTTCTTATCAGGTAGACCCTGCGAACATGTTTTCTTGGAAAGTGTGCCGGTTGCGCCCTTGACCATGCGCTACTCGATGGACCGGCGGCTCATGTGAGGCAATCCGCCGTTGCCACTCAGCTCCCTTTCGGGACTCGGGTATTGTTACGGAAGCCCTGCGGTCGCGTCGGCCACGGTCGCCGATGCGTCACCCGAAGTGGAAGAATCCGACGAAGCCGTAGCCACATCGGGAGCGGGCGCTGGGGCCGTGTCGCCGTTTGGGGCTGGCACCGGGGATTCGCCGAGCGAGTCGAGATGCGCCTGGACATCGGCAGCGGCGGCGTCTGCCTGAGCGTGCAGATCGTCGAGTTCCTTTTGATCGGCGTCGGCTTTCGCTGTTGCGGCAGCGGCGGCGTTGTTGGCGTCCTCGACGGCCTTGTTGGCGTTGGCGACGCTATCGGCATCGGCGGCAACCTGCTGTTGAAGCGCGGCAACCTGCTGCCGCAAGGCCGCTTTGTCGGTGTTCGCCTGAGCGAGTTGTTCGGCGAGGTCTTTGGACTTCGCTTTGATGTTGGAGATCGCGTCCCAGACGGCCGCGAGAAGTGCGATGAGTTGTTTCATGGTTCGTTTATTTGGTGCCGTCTTTCCGGCGCTAACGCACTGCGTCGGGTGCGTGTCCGCTGTTGTTGAAAAGGTCCGCGCCCGTTTTCGGCATTCGCCGGACTGAGCAAATCTTGGGATGCTAATTTACCGAATCAGAGACCCTGGAATTGCCGTCGTTTGACCGACGCGGAGAGTGAAGTGGCTCCTATGCGAGTTTTTCGACAATGCAGTCGAATCCAGTAAAGACGACTTCGGTTCTTTCCTGTGTACCGAAGCCAGCGCTTACGTTTGCCGTCTGAGCCTTCACGTCTTTGACCTCGTAACCCTTTCGCTTTAGATATTCGGCAAGGATTGCCTCGCAGTATTCTGGCGTCAGATTGATTGTGATTTTAGTCTTGATGTCCATACCTACGGGCGAAAGGTTGACCGAAAGAAGCGGGGCCGGACGAACTCACCGCAGCAGGCGCACCGGCCGAACGGCTCTGGCCAGCCGCAATTCGGGCATGATGCAGACAGCGGCTCGACATCGGTTTCGGGTTCGTCTTCATCGTCTTCACAGGTCGGTTCGCTCGTCGTCATCGGTTGTTTCATCGGGGCCGAAGTCGTCGGGGTTTGCGCCAGTCTCGCAGACGCACGGAGTTCCATCGAATGAAACAGACTTGCAAGCTGGGCACTCCACTCCTTCAGCGTCAACCACTGCGCCCGATCCCGGCCCTTGCGCCGCCGGAACCACAACGTGAGGCCGCAGCGTGTCGATCATGGCTTCCACGGTCTCGCATCCCTTCAGAACGTCTTTCAGAGTCGCGACTTGCGCCTCCGTCCAGCCAACTTTCTTCGCGGCCTTCTTCCAGGCGGCATTCAGCGTGAGCTTGATCCAGTCCGGTTGGTCGATATCGAGCACGAACTGAGGCGCGTCGGTCTTGGCTGCCGCGGCGTCCAGTGCGTCGCCGAGATTCGTTGCGGCCGGCGGCGCGGTCTCAAGCTCGACCGTCTTCCCATCTTCATCTGGGAATGACTTCGGCTGATCGGGAACGTAGACGACAAACTCGGAATCCTTCTGCGCGGGCGCCGTGGCGTCGCCTCCATTTTCGTTGGTAAAGAGCGGGCGGTGGTTGTCCTCGTAGGTCATTTCATCCTCACGAATCATCTCGCCGGTCCGATCATGGTAATAGGTCTTGCGCCCCGGCTCAGGGGTATTGAATAGCACCTGCGCCAGCGTCGGCCGCATTTCGAAACCGTCGTCAACGAAGCGCTCGAACTTGGCGATAGCATCTTCACAAACGGCCTTCCGGCTCTTGAACTGCGCCTTGATGGAATCGAACTCAGCGTCGATCCGCTTCAGCTCTGCCATCGAGGCAGTGAGTTTCTTGCTTACCTCGACGGCCTCAAGAGGCGTGTAGGTGTACCTGGCTTGGATCGTCTCGCGGACGATTTCGGTTTGCATAATAGTTTGGTGTTTAGTGTTGCTGCGAAAATTGAGCCGTGATCCAAAAGGCCAGCATGGCGAGGGAGAAGATTGCTAGGGCGATTAGGATGAAGCGGCCAAGGCTCGTGGACTTGCGCTGCTCGACTAGGGAAGACTTGCGCTCCAGTTCCACCATGCGCGCCCATTCGTTGAAATCGTTCATGGCTTGATGAGTGGAAGGGTTACGATTCCGGCCCAATATGCGAATTGAACTATCAACGCCACCGCGCCGCTTAGTTGCAGAGCTGTTCGAACCAAGAAGTTTTTATACAGGATAAGCAGCGGAATACTGATGATGACCCATTGCCAGTAGGTAAATACGTTCCACCAAATAACCGAATTCTCCCAACGCATGATTGCGGCATATGGCCATATGAATACGGTGAGTATTACTAGAACAGCGCAACCGTCGTCTTTGTTTTCGTCGTCTTTGTTTTTCACATCAAGTCCCCCGCGAGAGTTGTTGCAGGTGAAAGGTTAGCGTCCATGCCGCGCTTGAACTCCCCTCCGTCGCAGTCCTCGATAGTCACCGAGAGCGCATGCTTCAGAGCCAACGGATTCACCTTGAACGGCTCCGTGAACGAAACTTCCACGCCGTCCACGAGCTTCGAGTATTTCGCGCACAGCCCGTCTTTGTAGCTCGACGCGACGATATCGAACCTCCAGTCGTCGGAGCCGAATCGGTCGCGAGCCTCCGAGGTATTGAGACACATGACAAGCGGTGCGGCATTCGGCTCGGTATGCATGATCATTGGCACGATCCGCATTTTGCCGTGCTTTTGGTCGAAGGCCGCGAGCAGTCCGGCCTGTCGAACAAGGGAGTTGATTTCGGGGTTGTTCATTGGTGGGTAGATTCAAGCTGCGACGAAGGGAAGAATTGCGGCGGGCTGTGGGATACCGAACCGGCGCCGGATGTACTCAACGCCGCGGGGAAGGACGCGAGTTACGAGATCGGCGTGCGCCGTGCCTTTGCCGTCCGTCCTGGGGATCACGGCGACTCGGAACAGCTTCGAGTCGATAAACCGCTGGAAAGGCGTGTTGTTGCTCATCAAGACCTCCATCCGGCGCAGCTCCTTCATCATCCGATTCCGGCCCATGCCGAGGAGCTTCGCGGTCTCCTTCATGCCGAAGTCGTCTTTCGCTGCGGCGACCTGATGATAAAACTCGACCTTGGGAGCGTTCACCTTCGCCTGGGCCTCAAGGGCCTCCTTCGCCTCGATCTCCACGAGAAGAGCGCGGACGGCTTCCTTGTAGTTCTGCGGGAGCGCCGGGAGCGCTGGCGCCGCGGAATACTGGCCGGTCTTGCGGATGGCTGGCAAAACCTCGTGCGTCACCCAGCGCTTGAACGCTTTCGCTTCAGGTTTGCGGCTGCCGAGTATCAGCGAGTACAAGCCGGCCTCGTTTACCGCGTTGATCGGAAGGGAGTTGGAGGCACCCGTAATTGAAATAAGGGTGCTCTCGTCATCGTCTAACCGTCGGAGCGCGGCGGAAACCTGATCGAGTTCCAGCACGCGGCAAACATCTGCCGCGACAAACCACGGTTGGCCGTCGGCTCCGATGATCGTCCTTACGGAGTGAGTTTCGAAGGTGAAGATTTGAGGGCTCATTTTATTTTTGGGCACGATTGTCCTGACGGGTTGAAAGTGGGGCTCTGGGGAGGAGCTTTATTTACGCAACTGCCGCTGGAACCCTAAGTCCGTACTTGCCGCCTTTTTTCGCGACCACGGAGCGAAGCATTTTCGTGATCTCGTTACTGGGCGACTTGGCCTTGGGATTCTTGGCGCAAAACTGCTGGAAGACGACCCAGAGGTTTTTGTCCAAATAGACGGTTACAGGGCCGTAGTTTGTGGTTTTTGCCATAATGGAGGGCGGGTGGTTTTTGCTGCTGTTGTGGAAAATACGTATATTCGTACGTATGTCGAAGAAAATTATTCCCATTTCTTTAAATTGTCACTTGCCGTAGGGAAATATACGTATAGACGTACGCACGAAATGAAACGGAAAGTGCCAGTCACGTTTAACATCCCGCCGAATGTCCGTCGCGCCGCTGCTGAATTCGCAGATGCAAATGGGGTCTCCTTCTCTGAATTGGTCGCAGATGGTCCCAACAATGGCCTTGCTCGACCGACTCGTTTTCGTACTTTCCTGGGACATTCTGTTTGGCACCGTTTGGCACCGTTTTGGCATCTTTTGAGATTCCCGAATGGGTGCAGCGGCCCATCTCGAAAGTCAGCGACGACCTGCTGCGCAAGAGCATTGCGGCGCCCGGTGGAGGCATTCAACAGCCGCTCGTGATCGTGGAGGACGGCAAACGTTGGATATTGGCCAAGGGTAGCCGTCGGCTTCGTGTTGCCCGGGCGCTGAAACTCGCGCGAGTGCCGTGCGTTGTTCTGAAGGCTCCGGCCGGCCGCGATGTCGAGGACTACGCGCGGCAGCTCCGATTTGTGCTCACGGAGGCGCGGCAGGATCTAATCCCATCGCAGAAGGCTGACTTGATTCTGAAACTGCGCGAGCGGTTCGAGATGAACAACCGGCAGGTCGCGGCATACCTCGGAATCGCGCCGGACAGCGTAACGAACTGGCTCGCGGTGAAGAACTACATCGAGCCGGTGCGCCAGGCGATCGACGGCGGCAAGCTCACCATGCAGGCGTCTCGCGTGTTCGTCGGGCTCACGGAGCAAGGCCAGCGGTCAATTTGGAAGGCGCACAGTGACGAGTTGATGAACGCCAAGGGCAACGTCCATCGGCGGCTCCGCAAGCAGTACTCCACGACGGCGTTCCCACAGTTTTACCGCGATCCCGCGCTCATTGAAGACCGTCTGAAGCGGAAGAGCGGGAAGCGCAAGGGAGGCGCGAGGCAGGCTATAGGAACAGCGGAAAAGAAAAGCCTCCTGAAGTCCTTCGAATTCAAGGAGGCAGAGCTGCGGGAGTTCCAGAGGGAATCGCAGCGGTTGAAGGAAGAGATTACCGCGGCGACTCCGATCATTGCGGCCATCCTGCGCAACGAGAAGCTGCGCGCGCTCGTACCGTCTGAAATGCTGCCGGAACTCGAGCGATTCGCGGAAATCTACATCTGAGACGCGATCAATCCGGCTATGAACTGGCTCCGGTTCAGTCCAGCGGCCTTCGCTCGTTTTTCGATTTCGGCGTAAATTAGCGGATCGACGCTCAAGCTGAGCGTGCGCTTTCGAGCTTCTGGCGGCAGAGCGTTGCGGCCGAGCTTTCCGCCTGGCTTCGGCTTCCGGGTCTGTTTCTTTTTTCGGGGCATCTATTTCGCGGCCTCGTTGGCGATTCGCACGAACTCCAAAGCGTTTTTCCGTGCCTCCTCCAAACTCACAAATCCAGTATCGAAGCTGGCAATCAATACCCCATCTGCATCAATTACGCGGCAATGGCTCCAGTTCTCGCCGTGGACGTTTCGGCATTCCGTAGGATCAACCGAAAGGGGCGTGTCGTACCCGTGCGGGTTGCTGGCTCCCCATCCGCCTGTGACTATTATTTCGCTCATAGGTAAATTAATTGCTCCCCATCGCGCCCAAGCGCAAGCCTGGACGCGAGGCGGGAACGGTCTAGGGGCCGAACTCGTATCCGCGGGCAACAGTCCAGCCGGTCGATTTCTTCGGCAGCAGCTCGGGAACGAACTCCTCCCATTCTGAGCGCGGCTTCCAAACCTCAAGGTTAGCGTCCCACACCTGACCGGGGCGAAGGGGCTACGGCTCGAATCTGGTCATCCGTAAGCGGGCTCTTGGAACGAAGCGACGCGCCGCCGGAGCCGAACTTTTGGACGCGGGAGGAATTGACGTTTTGAGAAATGAAGTTCACTGTTTTTGGGTTGCTCCGTTGCTCGTGGTGTTTCAGCACCGCTCTCTTGGTTTTTTCACTGTCCTAGGGCGAGCGAGCGACGGAGCGCTTTTTTCCTAGGACAGTTGGACTTTCGCAGGCATTCCTATTTACGCAATAGGAAAATAAAGGAAATGTTGGTTTACGGGGTTTTTGTGGGCTCCGAGCTGGCTGGATACCGTTCGAGCATCCGGATAACTGCATCGCTCTCGCTCATGGGTTCGCCGGCTGATTTGGTGACGCGGTAATAGTCGATTCGCGCTAGGGTCAGTTCGTCCAGGCGGAAGGATTTCACCTTTCGCGCCGATGTTCCGTTTTTGGGTTTGGCTGGCATGGCTATTTAGTCAATGAGTCCTTCTTGCGCGAGAATTGTCCACGCGACGCAGCGCTCCAAATCTGCGGCGGCCATGAGCATTTCAGGCGTGAATAATGCGACCTCGGCAGCAAATGCAATGGCCAGCCAAGGTAATGTTTCCGGCATTTCCGGCATGGGTTTTCCGCCGTTCATTGGTTCCAAATTCTCCCACATAATTTCCGCTCGATCCTCTTGCCACACGAGCGCGGCCAAGATTGCCCATCGTCTTTCGGGCCGATCATGATAATCGCCTGACCGGGTGTCTTGCGCTTAATCTTGAGCCACATCGGCTCAAGGCCGGGGATGGGGCCGCCGTTTGATTTCACCAGCGGGTCGAGCACGCGGATTGTCTCTGCGTCAACCTCTGATCGTGGCGACATGCGGCAATCTCCGGTTGCGAGTGTGATATGAGCCAGAGTCATTCTGCGGCCTCCTCGACGAGGAGCGCTTTGCGGAGGGCTTCGGTCGCCGGATTGTCTCCGTGCTCAGATTCTGTGCTCGCTGCGCTATCGAGCGCCTCGATAACGGCCTCAATGTCTCCGCTCTCGTAAGCCTCGACTGCCTCGTCGAGCAGGCCGCAGACGGTCTCAGCGGCCTCGCGCACACCTTTTGCGAGTTTGACCAGATCCTCCACATCAGACCACCGCATACTGGGGTGCCCATCCTTGATTTTCGCGGCGGCGTAAGAGTTCGCCCGGTCCGCCCACTGATTGATTTCCTCGACCCTTTCCGCCGCAGACTCGATCTCATCAGCGAGATCCCGCCCAACTTCCTCCAGCCCTTTGTCCGGATAGTCGTCTTGCCTCAAGTAATTGATCCACGCCTTGATGTCGTTTTCGTCGCCGGACGCGAATGCGGCCGCCAAGTCGTTTGGCTTGTCGTCGCAATGGACGAAATCACCCTCGGATGGCGCCTGAACCTCCGCGAGCGCCTCTGCGCGGTAATCATCCACGGTCTTATCCGCGTCGAGCCATTCGTATTCCACCGCCTGAACCTCGATGTCTCCGTAACATCCAGCGTCGTCGCTATCTTCGGGCTCGCCCGTGGAAATGTGGGCGCCGTAGCTGCCGTACCATTCCTCCGCCTCTTCGTGCTCTGTCTTGGCCTCGGGATTCAGGCGGATCGCCGGGCGGCAAATGGCATAGCAGCCATCTTTCCCAGCCCATTCCGCTTCAGTCTCTGCGCTGCGCTCCGGAGGAGCCACGAGGCCGTTGCATGCCGTGCGGGCGGTGCTATAGAGGTGTTCCGGGAGTGCATCGATGTCTCCGGCCTCATGCTGGGCGACGAGAGCCAGGGCTTCGTCGTGGGTCTCGGCGCTGCCGATGTAGGATTCGCCGGAACCGTCTGGAGCGAGAAAAACGAGATATTGGGTTCCGAATTTTTCAGTGGTCATAAGGAGGATTTTTTAGGTTGGGTGTTTCGTATCACGTATCGCAATTCCATCCATTAGCAGGGTGCGTGCCAACCTGACGAAATGCCGAATCTGTAGAGGGGAAATAGTTCAAATCAGAAAACACGACGCTATGAAACATGCCTGCCGAAAGCTCATTGTGTCGGTTCCTATTACACATTCCCGATTTTGGGCCGTCGGATTCGTTTACACTGACCGTCGGATTTCCGACAAAGGGCGTTTTGTAGAGGGAAATGCGCGGTTTTCGGAGTGTAATGGGTTCCGACAAGTGGGCGTCCAAAGGTGCGTTTTCGGCATGAATAGAGCGCGAAACCATGTGTCAGACAGCGTTTTAACGTGACGTCAACCGTTCATGATTCAGAGCACGCGGGACACGGCTCCCATTTGCCCGTGATGCTATTCTTGCGCTCCCGCTTGCCTTTGCAGTGTCGGCAGTCTTCGTGGTCCCACTTGCGCTGCTTGTGCTGGGCATAGCCTTTCTTCGCAGCCTGGCCTTTATGCGGGGCCGGTGCGTACGCAGGACGGGCAGGCTGAGGCTTTGCGGCCGGCTTGGGTGGCATCGGAGCCGAAAGCGGGAGTGATCGCTGCACGGCCTTCTCAGAGCGTTTACCTGGGAGGTATTGCTCGGCCCCGAAGTATTTGCGCTCATCGGCTCGAAACTCTGGAGTGTCCCACGATCCGCGCGACGGTCCAGCGTAGTGCCGACGATGCTGGATTCCGCGGTGCCCACGAATCGGACGATTGAGCTTTCCAGCGAGGCGCAGCTCTATGCGCTCTTGGTGGGCGGCGTCAGTCATTTTGCGCAATTGAAGCGTTGAATCGCGCCTCGACCGCATCCGTCCAATTGCGTCGGCCGAGTTCCAGGTCTGAAAGGTATGCGGCGGAAACCCCCATCTTGGTTGCGACTGAACGGAGCGAGGCTTTCGACTGCTTGCGTCTGCGCCTCGCGCTCTCACCAGTGGCAACGTGATCAATGGCTGTAACGGTCTTTGTTATCATGCCGCATCGTAAGCGTTTATTTGCTTACGCGCAAGCCTTGACGGGGTTCATGTTCCGATGCATGAAGAGTGCGCGGAACTGAAAGACCGCTCCCACGGTGAATACTCTCTCTCAGCATCTCCAAACCAGCGCGCCGGCTGGAACCGCGCTCGTGGGGCGCTCTTTCAGCCAGTCGGCGCGTTGCTCTGGGGAGGCAAGAGTGGCATGACTTGGTTGCAGCGATCCCTGGCAAACAGTCAGTCAACGCCCAGCGCGAGAATTGTCCTGGCTGCATTGTGCGCTGGCTGCTCGGCGGATGGGGTATGCTGCATATCGAGCGTCGAATTGCAGCGCTACACTGGTTGCTCTGAATGCACCGTCCGGAGAGGCATTAGGGAACTCGAGGCGCGCGGCGAAATAGAGGTTATGGCGCCAGCCGCAGGTAGATCAAAGTTCGCCACTTATCGTATCTCGATTCAGGGCAAGGAGCGGTTCGGGAAACGCTCGAAAAGGGTATCACCAGCTGCGCCACTACGGAGAAAAAAGGGTATCAAGCTGATACCCTTTACCGATTCGGCTGTATATAGAACCGCGCACGCGCCCGAAGATATACTGAAACCGTTCGAACAACCGAAGGTGAACGGCGCGTAAGCGCCTCCTATCAGCCATCAGCAAAAATGAAACCCGAAGAGGTGTTTTCAGCAGTCGCCGCAACTTGCTTCCCCTTCCTCAAGACATCATCGGCGCAATGAAAATACCGAGCCAAGCGGAGCGCGGCGGCGAGCGGCAAGGCGGTAGGATAAGCACGGCTTCAAACCGGCTCGAATGGATTCCCGAGGCTTGATCGGTTCACGTTCAGTCACAGGCTCAAGGCTGAATTCCCTCTGGATCTCGGATCATGGATGACGTTGGGTGCAATCACGCTTCTAACTCAAACGTTAACGCGTAAACGCCGACGTTCTAGGCGCGCG
>JADMIO011621079.1_pt1 | contig 56625 bp, 67 predicted proteins | sample 8958161 | NCBI WGS metagenome assembly JADMIO01 (sample SAMN16585339, study PRJNA669376) | soil metagenome | isolation source: Crop rotation soil | place: USA: Cullars Rotation, Alabama | collected 2011
CGCGACAACTTGTCCACGTGGAATTCTAAGCTTAGGATCCCAATGTGCTGGAAAGGGGCTCGATCGCAGCAACGATCCGTTCTCGCCGAATAAAGGCTATCGCACCAACGGCAGCATCGAGCACGCGTCGACCTTCACTGCATCTGACTTCCGCTACAATCGCGCGACGGCTGACGGTGCTTCGTATTTCCAGATTCGCAAGCGCGGATCATTCGCCGCACACATCCGCGCCGGCTGGGTCCATTCACTCGGCAGCACCGCGCAGGCAGTCGGCATAGCATCCGGAATCGGCGAAGGTGTGTTGCATCCGCGCAAACGGTTTTACGCCGGCGGCGCCAGCTCGGTCCGCGGGTACGGCGAGAATCAGCTCGGCCCGCGCGTGCTGACGATTCCGATCGCGACACTGCAAGCGCACGACTCGCTCAACGTCGCGTGCACCAGCGGCGCCGACGTGACGCAATGCAATCCCACAGCGGGCAATCTCAAGGATCGAGATTTCGAGCCGAGGCCGCTGGGCGGAAATTTCGTGGTGGAAGGAAGTATCGAAGCGCGCTTTCCGGTGTGGCGCGATCTCAATGGCGCTGCATTCGTGGACGCGGGAATGGTCAGTCAGAGGACGACCCCGGACCTTCCCCGCCGCAAGACGGCCATAACCCCCGGTTTTGGCTTCCGATACAAGTCGCCCGTAGGCCCAATCCGTGCCGATATAGGCTTCAACCCGGGCCGCACTGAATCGCTGCCCGTCGTCACGGAAAGCATCGTTAATGGCCAAAGGACGCTCGTCACACTACAACAGCGCCGCAGTTATTCGCCTACCAGCGGCGGCATCCTCAACCGGATGGTGCTGCACCTCTCCATCGGCGAAGCTTTTTAATGCGTAGGCGGATCCTGATCGTAATCACCGCTCTGGTAGTGGTGGTTCTGCTGCTCGTCGGCGGTGTTTTCCTGGTGACGAACACCAACTGGGGACGCGAGCGGGTTCGTCGCTACGTCGAAGGAATCATTCAGCGCAACAGTCACGGCCTGGTGCACATCGGTTCAGTGACTGGCAATCTGCTCAAGGGATTCACGCTGCACGACGTCGTGATCACCGACAGCGCGCACCGGCCGTTCATCAAAGTTGGCGAAGCGTGGGCGCGCTACAGTCCGCTCTCGACCATTCGCGGCAAGCGCATCGACTTCCGTCAGGTGAAGCTGGTGAATCCGGTCATCGTGCTGGAGAAGCGACCCAACGACACGAAGTGGAATTACGAGAGAATTTTTCCGCGCGACACGACGACGCCGACCGGGCCGAAGAAAACCGGTTGGGGCACCTGGATCAAATTCACCGACGTGACCGTGCAGCAGGGCGATCTCACCGTGCGCTCGCCGTGGCAGCCCGATCCGAACATCACGCCCGCAAAACAGAACGACGAAGTGCGCAAAGCACTCGGCCCTGAGGGCAGGCTGGCGATCTCGCGCGTACCCGGCGGATATCAGAAAGAATTCGCGTTTCACAAGATCGACGGAATTTTCCCTCTCGTTCGTCTCGAGGATCCTGCTTATTCCTATCGCGAGGTCGACGTCTCGGCGCTGAAGATGATCGCCGCGCCGTTCCGGCCGCCGCTCGCGGATGTGCGCGGGCTCACCGGCAACTTCCTGTTCACCGGCGATTCACTGTGGTGGCACGCCGCGCGTGTCGCATTCCCCCAGACGAAGCTCACCGGAGATGGCAAGTATCTGCTCACCAACGGCGACCTGCATCTGAAGCTGCACGGCGATCCGGTGAATCCCGCCGACATCCGCTGGGCAATGGTGACGCTGCCAGAGAGTGGGAACGGCAAGCTGGATTTCGGTCTCGACTGGACGGGCCACAAGAGCGTGTACACCATCGCCAACATGGATATGAACGTCGAGCGGTCGCACCTCGCCGGTCAGATCCAGGCGACGATCACCGACACCATCGCCTACAAGAACGCAGACCTGCGCTTCGCGAATCTGGACACGCGGCTGATCCACAGGGTCTTCCCCACTCTGACTTTCCCGCGGCCGCTGATACTTACGGGCCGAGCAGCGTTTGATGGCGGGCAGCACGCACTGCGGGTGAATGGGGATGTCGTGGTGTACGACGCGCAGTCGGGGAACAGCCATCTCGTCGGCAACGGCGTGATGGGATTGGCGGGCACGCTCTTCACGGCCAGCAATCTTCACGTGACGATGAAGCCGCTCGAGATCAACCTCGCACGCGCGATCATTCCGACGATTCCGAAGCAGCTGCAGGGAACGCTGTCGGGGACGATGACGCTCAACGGATCCAGCAAGGCGATCATGACTGCGGTCGGCGATGTGACTCACGTCGATCGCGGTGCAGTGTCGCACGCGACTGGTCGCGCGTCGTTCAGGAACGGCGCTGTCGGCTATTGGGATGTCGACGCGCGGATGCATCCGCTGGCACTGGCAACGCTTGGTCGATTCATGCCGACGGTGGGATTGCGCGGAGTGGCGAGCGGGCCGTTGAAGGTGCGCGGCAACACCAACAATCTCGCGCTGAATACGCAGCTCACTTTCGCCGACGGCGGCTATCTCGATGTCCGCGGGACGATGGATCTGTACAGTCGGGAGACTGGTTACAACCTGACGTTCGATACCCGCGGATTCAACGCGAACTATGTCGTCGCCCGGTTTCCGCAGACGCGCCTGACTGCAGCGGGAACATTCCGCGGTCGCGGCTTCAATCCGGAGACAATGCAGTCGCAGCTCGTCGCCACCGTAGCGCCGTCGACGATCGATACCATTCGGGTCGATCGCGCCAACGTCAATGTGACAATGGCAAACGGCCTGGCGCGGTTTGACACATTGGCTGTCGATCTACCGCAGGGTATTGTCGAAGCGAAAGGCACTTTCGGCTTGTCGCCGAATCGATCGGGCACGCTGTCTTATCACGTTGCGATTGATTCGCTGCAGAACTTCGCCGGCCTGATTGGACAAAAGGACACCGGGGTAGTGAAGCCGAGGCCGGGCATTTTGTCGAGTCGTGTAGCGCAGGCACGCGCTGATTCCGCGCGCAAAGCGGAAGCAACACAGGTTGAGCGAGCGGTGACCGGTCTCGCGTTTCCGCGTACCGCCGTCGATACGCCGCAGGGAATTCCAAAGGATCTGGTCGCCGGGTCGGTGCGCGCCGACGGAGTCGCCACCGGCAACATCAAGAATTTCAGTTTGAAGGGAACAGCATCGGGCACCAACGTCATCGCGCGCGGCAACAGCGTCGGCTCGTTCACCGCCGACTATGACTGGGTCAACGCGCGCACCCCGCAGTCGCAGATATCGGTCAATGCCACCGCTCAGTCCGTGCGCGCCGCGGGCTTCGATCTCGACAGCGTTCGTGGCAAGCTGACCTATGGGAAACCAAACGGGACTCTGTCGCTGACAGTCGATCAGAGCAACGGACGAACGTATGCTGCCGACGCTGCGTTCACACTCGATAAGGTTCGCAACACTCTGAAGCTGAACGACCTCCGTCTGCAGTTCGACACCAGCACCTGGGCGAGCACCCACGCTGCGGCGCTGCACTGGGGTCAGGCCGGTGTGGACGTTGACAGTCTCGAGCTGCGCAACGGACGCAACGGCCGAATCTTCGTCAATGGATTCCTGCCCAAGCAGGGCAGCGCAAACTTCGATCTCGCCGTCGACAACGTCAACGTCGAAGACATAATCTCGCTGACGCAGAGCGACATCAACGCGGCTGGTCTCGTCTCGTTCAACGTCCACGGCACCGGCACGCTGGCGAACCCGCAATTCAGCGGCGCGTTTGGCGCAACGGATCTTCTCTACAACGGCACCGAATTGCCGGAAGTCCACGGCACGCTACAGTACGCGAACCAAACACTGAGTGGACGCGCGGAGGCGATGCGCGCGGGTGGGCAGCCATTTCTGACGGCTGAAGGAACGATCCCGATCAATCTCGCACTCACGGGCGTTACGGGCTCGCGCTTCCCTGCCGATCGACAGATGGCTCTCAATGTCACTGCCGACAGTCTGCCGATGGAGTTGCTGCCGTCGTATTTCGGCAATTTCGTCAGCGACCTGCAGGGCAAGATGACCAGCAACTTCAGGCTGACCGGCACGCTCAACAAGCCGCAGCTCACTGGCCAATTCGCGATGCACGAGGGCCACGCGCACGTCGTACAGGCTGGAATCAATCTCAATGCGATCGAAGCGTCAGTGCGCCTGCTCGGCGACACCATCGTCGTGGATTCGATCGCCGCCAACAGCAAAGGGCGGATCGTGCTGACCGGCGGCATCGGTCTCCGCTCTTTGACGCAGCCGAGTTTCGATCTGCACCTGGCGACGACCGGGGCAGAGGTGCTGCACAACGATCGCGGCCGACTCGTCGTTCGCGCAAATCTGGCGATGATCGGGCCGTTCAACGATACGCACGTCACTGGCGATGTGAGAGTGCGCGACGGTGTCTTGTACATTCCGCCGTCGAACAACAAGAATCTCGTCGGCGCCGGCGATCCCGCCCTGTTCAACGTGATGGATACCGCGGTGATGGCGGACCGCGAGATATTCCCGGCGCAGTCACCCCTATTCGCGAAGCTGCGCATGGATGTGAATCTGAGCGTCGATCGCGACGTGTTCGTGCGCTCACGCGAGTACAACATCGAGGTCTACACTGAAGATCCGATGGGCGTGCACGTCAACCGCGCCAAGCAGACCCTGGTGATCGACGGTGTGCTGCTGAGTGAACGCGGCGAGTACGCCTTCCTGACCCGCCGGTTCAACATCCAGCGCGGTTCCGCAACGTTCATCAATTCGACCGAGCTCAATCCGACGCTGCAGGGGACCGCCGGCTATACGGTGCAGCAGCCCAATCGCGAAGCGCTCAACATCCAGATCGTGGTTGGTGGAACGTTGCGCACGCCGAACATCTCTCTCACCAGTGACGCACAGCCACCGATCCCGCAGAGCGATTTGCTCAGTTATCTCGCCTTCGGCCAGTCGTCGAGCTCGCTGTTGCAGCTGGAAGGATCGGGCTTGAGCAGCGGTGGTAGCGGACAGAATCTCGTCGGCGCAGGTGCAGCACTCGCCAGCAGACAACTTGCTGGTATCGCGCTCGGTGTCGTCGCCGACCAGGTTGCCGGCAGCGCGGCCCGCTCTCTCGGCGCCGACGTGTTCACCATCACGCCTGCCGACGTGCAGACCGATGTTGGAAATTTCCTGCGCGGCACTCAATTCGAGTTCGGCAAGTACATTCGGTCGCACACCTTCGTGCTGCTCAAATCTCCGTTCGATCCTTCGGCACTGAAGCGCCCCGGCGTGCAAGTCGTGCATCGCTTTGGTGGATTGCAGGGATACCGACTGGAGACTGGCGTCGACACCCGGTACATCCTGCGCGAGCCGAGTCTGCAGAGAGATCAGAACATCTACACGACGTCGGCGTTTGGGGCGTTCCTGATTAAGGAGTGGCGCTTCTAAAGCCGCGGCGTAGAGATCGCTGCTGTTTGACTGGCATCCACAAAACAAAAGCCGGGAGCTGCCAGCTTAGGGAGCTTGGCAGCGCAGAGCTATTATTGAAGCGTGAGTGAGATCAGACTTTGTCGTTCTGACGAGCGCGAGCGAATCTTTCAAATCGTCAATGCGGCGGCAGAGGCGTACCGTGCGACGATTCCGGCGGATCGGTGGCATGATCCGTATATGCCGATGTCGGAGCTCGAGGAGGAGATCGCGTCGGGCGTTGTGTTCTGGGGTTATGCGAACGACGGCGAGTTGGTCGGTGTGATGGGGATTCAGAATGTGCGCGATGTCGATCTCATTCGGCACGCGTACGTGATGCCGGGTTTGCAGGGGCGCGGTGTTGGTGGCGAGTTGATCAAGCATCTCCGGAAGATTGCGACGCGGCCGATGCTGGTCGGGACGTGGGCCGACGCGACGTGGGCGATCCGGTTTTATGAGCGGCATGGGTTCTCGCTCGTGACGCCAGTCGAGAAGGACCGGTTGTTGCGGGAATATTGGACGATTCCGCAGCGGCAGATCGAGACGTCAGTAGTTCTGACCAGCAAGCGGCAGGTGTGATCTGACGGCGTTGTCCTACACGTAGGCCGCGAAGCTGATTGGTAGTTCGCCCGCATTTGTCGATATTGAAGCTCCCAGTTCGTCGCTCCGTTGGGGGCACTACTACAACGCGAATCGGGAGCTATCGCCAAATGCCAACATCCAAAGCACCGAACGAAAAAGAATCGCGCGCGCTGATCCGCGCCTACACCAGTAAGCTTGCGCCCGCAACTCGGCGAAAGCTCAAGGAGCTCGCTGACACCATCCTCAAAGCGGCGCCCGGCGCCGTGAATGCGTTCAGCTATCAGATCCCGGCGTTCCGCTATGACGGCAAGATCCTCGTCTGGTACGCGGGGTGGACCAATCACCTCAGCATGTATCCGCTCAGCGTCGCCGATCGCAAATTCGCGACGCAAAAAGGAGTCAAGACGGCGAAAGGAACAGTGCAGTTCCCGCTTGAGGATCCGCTCCCCATTTCACTCATCAAGCGATTGGTGAAATCGAGAATCGCGGCGATCAAGGCGGCGAAAGCGTGAGCTCGCCCGAACACATCGGTCCCGACAGTCCGTATTATCACCACGTCACCAACAAGCAGTTCAACAAACGGTTCCGGGCGCGGCCCGACTATGTACAGCGCGCGGATTCCACCGCTGCGATCGAGGCCGCCGTACAGGAAGCAGTAGACAATAAGCTCCGGATCGTCGCAACAAGCGGCGGACATTGCCTCGAGAATTTCGTCTCCGATCCCGCCGTCAAAGTGATCGTCGACGTCTCGCAAATGAAACGCATCTACTACGACGAGAAAATGCGGGCGATTGCAGTCGAGGCTGGCGCCACCGTCGGCGAGACGCATCGCGCCTTCTTCGACAACTGGCGCGTCGTCATCCCGCTCGGCGAATACCAGAACATCGGAATGGGCGGGCACGTCAGTGGCGGCGCGTTCGGATTTCTCTGCCGAGTGCTCGGCCTGGCGGCGGATTATCTATATGCGGTCGAAGTGATAACGGTCGACAAGGATGGTCGTGCAGTCACGGTTGTCGCGACCAGAGACGCCGACGATCCCAATCGCGAGCTGTGGTGGGCACACACCGGCGGCGGGCCCGGCAACTTCGGAATCGTCAGCCGCTACTGGTTTCGATCACCCAACGTGACGGGCAATGATCCGGCGAAGCTCCTCCCGCGCGCTCCGGAATCGATCACCACCTTTCACGCAGAATGGAGCTGGAGCGACATCGACAAGCAAGCATTCCTGCGACTGCTCAGAAATCATGGTAAATGGGGCGAGAAGCATAGCGACGCGCGCTCGCCCGACATCTCGCTGTGGTCAGTGCTGATCGCGCATCGCTGGCAGGTCGGCAAGATCATTGTGCGCGGCCTGACAGTCGACGAAGCACGTGCAGATCAGCAGATCGAAGCGTATTTGTCCGCATTAGCCAAAGGGATCAAAACCGCCAGCGCGCTCGAAGTGAAGCAGATGTCCTGGCTCGATTTTGCGCTGAATCCATTCCCTGATCTCTTCACGATGCCACCCGGCGGTGTCAGCACCAAGGGCAAGGACGCAATGCTCAGAAAGCCGCTCAGCGATCGTCAGAGCGAAGTCGTCTACGACTATATGAATCGCACTGAGTTCGACGTGATGGGCGGGATCTTCGGATCCGCCAGTTACGGCGGGCATGTGAACTCGATGACGCCCGACGCAACTGCATCGGCGCAGCGCAGCTCGATTTTTGATATCGCCTGCAACGCGGGCTGGCTGCATCCGCGCGAGGAAGCGGAGAATCTGCGCTGGGTGCGCGCGTTTTACCGCGATCTCTTTGCAGACACTGGCGGCGTGCCCCTGCCTGGCGACCGTTATGATGGAATGTTCATCAACCATCCGGACACCGATCTGGTTGATCCCGCCCTGAACAAGTCGGGCACACCGTGGCACGTGCTCTTCTATCAGAGCAACTATCCGCGATTGCAGCGGGTGAAGGCGCGCTGGGATCCGCTCAACATTTTCAGACACGCTCTTTCGATTCAGCTGCCGTGACAGAACGCATCATCGTACGCGACGCGGAGCCGGACGATATCGATCAGCTCGCCAAGGTGTGGTTTGACAGCTGGCGCGATGCGCACGAGCAGATTGTGCCGGCCAACCTCACTGCCGCGCGCACCCTGCCGAGTTTTAGAGACAGAATAAAAGCGTCGCTCGACGAGCTGCGCGTGGTCGGCGATCCCGGCAATCCGGTCGGCTTTGCGATGGTGAAGGACGATGAGCTCCACCAGCTGTTCGTGGCTTCCGCCGCGCGCGGAACCGGAGTCGCCGCAGCGCTGATCGCCGACGCAGAGGAGCGATTGGCAGATTACGGCTTCAGAACGGCGTGGCTCGCCTGCGCAATTGGAAATGACCGTGCGGCGCGCTTCTACGAGAAGCAGGGCTGGCGCAAAGTTGGCAATATGCCTGGTCGGTTCCAGACCATTAACGGCGAAATGACCCTCGAGGTCTGGCGCTACGAGAAAGATCTGACCTACCTCGCGTAGATTCCTTACATGACGCTCGACTTCTCGCGGTACGACAATCGTCGCTATCCTACCGTATCGGTCACTGATGGCTATGGTGATTGGTCTGCGCACTATGAGCAGACCGTTCACGACGAGATGGACATCGCGCTGCTCGATCGCGTCGAGACGGTGGCGTGGAATGCGGTGAGTACTGCCGTCGATCTCGCCTGTGGCACTGGCCGGATCGGCGCCTGGCTGCGCGCCCACGGTGTGAAGGAAATCGACGGCGTCGATCTCACGCCCGAGATGCTCGATCGCGCGCGTGAGCGAAATATCTATCGCACGTTGCGCATCGCCGATGTCGGCGACACCGGCTTGCCGGCGCGCGCCTACGATCTCGTGACTCAATCATTGGCCGACGAACATTTACAGAGCATTACGCCACTCTATAACGAAACCGCGCGATTGCTGCGCGGCGGTGGGCACTTCGTGCTCGTCGGCTATCATCCGTACTTTCTGTTGAGCGGACAGCCGACGCATTATCACCGCGCGTCGGACGACGAGCCCGTCACCATCCGCAGCTACGTGCATTTTTTCAGCGATCACGTTGCGGCGGCACTGGCGGCCGGATTCACTCTCATCGAGATGCACGAGCGTATCGTCGACGATGCCTGGATCGCATCGAAGCCGAAGTGGGAGAAGTACCGCGATCGGCCGACCAGCTTCGCGATGGTATGGAGATGCGATGACGATCGCTAGCCTTCGCACCGCGTTGATCCTCCTCGCGGGCATTGTCGCTTGCGCACCGGCGCCGACTCGCGCCGATCCGTGCGACAGTCTCGCCAGGCTCAATCGCCTCAACACCACCATCACTAGCGCGCGCGTCGTGCCCGCCGGCACCTTCCGTCTTCCGATTCCGCGTCGGCAGACGCCCGAGATCTTCAACGGCTACGATCGACTGCCGGCATTCTGTCGCGTGCAGGCGACGATATCTCCGTCCAGCGATTCGCGAATTCAGGTTGAAGTCTGGCTACCGATCGCCGGCTGGAATGGCAAATACCTCGGCGTCGGCAACGGTGGTTACGCGGGCTCGATCGCGTACCCACGACTGGGCGAAGCAATCAATACTGGTTACGCGAGCGCGTCGACCAACACCGGTCACGAAGGAAAATCGACCGACACCGGCTGGGCGCGCGGTCATCCCGACAAGCGCATCGACTTCGACTATCGCGCGATTCACGAGATGACGCTGATGGCGAAGGCAGCCATCGAGTCATTCTACGGCAAGGCGCCGAGTCGATCGTATTTCGCCAGCTGCTCGAACGGCGGCCGACAGGGACTGATGGAAGCGGAGCGATATCCGGCGGACTATGACGGCGTGATGTCGGGCGCTCCGGCGTTTCACTGGGGCTTCGAGAGTTTTGTGCAGGGTAATCTCGACGCCTTCGCCGCGCGCGGCGGCAAGCTCGTCATCTATCACGGCAGCAAGGACGCACCGGGCGCGACGATCGATTACTACGATCGCCTGATCTCGAAGATGGGTCGCAAGAGCGCCGACGATTTCGCGCGCCTTTACATCGTGCCGGGCATGGGTCACTGTGGCAGCGGTGATGTCCCCAATGACTTTGGCCAGTGGCTTCGTCCGAACGCAGATCCGCAGCACAGTATGTTGATCGCGCTCGAGCGCTGGGTCGAGACCGGCTCGGCGCCGGAGAGCATCATCGCGACGCAGTGGCGCGTCGATGGCGACACCGCGAGTGGAGTGGTGCGCACGCGACCGCTTTGTCCGTATCCGCAACAGGCACGATTCGCCGGCGCCGGCAGTCGTGACAGTGCGGCGAGCTACAGTTGCAGGTGAGAGCGTGGCGATAGATCTCGCGGTAAATCCGCCGGTGCTACCGATGCTCGCCAAGCGTGTGAGTGAGCTGCCGGAAGGAGATGGTTGGATTTTCGAGCCCAAGTGGGATGGCTTTCGTACCCTGATCTTCCGCGACGGCGATGAAGTTTTCATTCAGAGTCGTGACGAGCGTCCGTTCAATCGCTACTTCCCCGAGCTGATCGAGCCGATCAAAAAGCAATTGCCGAAGCGATGTGTGCTCGATGGTGAGATCGTGATGCCGGTGGACGGCGCTCTCGAGTTCGACACTCTGCAGCTGCGACTTCATCCCGCCGAGTCACGGGTGAAGAAGCTGGCGGCCGAGATACCCGCGTCGATCGTGTTCTTCGATTTGTTGTGTGAGGGCGAGAAGAGCTATTGCGAGACACCGTTCGAGAAGCGCAGAGAGAGATTGGAAAAGATCTGCGCGAAGCTCGACGCGCCGCTGCATTGCACGCCGGCGACCCGCGATCGAGCCGTCGCGCAAGACTGGTTCGAACGATTCGAAGGTGCGGGGCTCGATGGCGTGGTGGCGAAAGCAGTTGATGGTGCCTATGAACCGAACAAGAGAGTCATGTTCAAGGTGAAGCACGAGCGCGAATGCGATTGCGTCGTCGCCGGATTTCGCTGGCACAAGACCGGTGGCAAGACCAAAGTCGGCTCGCTGTTACTCGGCTTGTACAACGATGATGGTCAGCTCGAGCACGTTGGCGTGTGCGCGAGCTTCACCGATGCGAAGCGAAAGGAGCTCGTCGAGATGCTTGAGCCCTATCGCAAGAACGCGCTCAAGAATCATCCGTGGGGCGACTGGGCGGATTTCGCAAAGAACGATGACGCGCCGCATCGGATGCCGGGTGGACAGAGCCGATGGAGCGGTGGCAAGGATTTGTCGTGGGAGCCTGTGCGTCCTGAGCTAGTGCTCGAGGTCGCGTACGATCACATGCAGGGCGATCGCTTCCGTCACACGGCGCAGTTTCGTCGGTGGCGCGCGGACAAGAAGCCAAAGGACTGCACTTACGAGCAACTCGAGGTCGTGCCGCCACAGGAGCTGACGGAGATCTTCTCGACCGGCAGGTAAGCGCTGCACCAGCCGCGTTTTCGAACGCGGCGCGAGCAGTGCGGGGCCTGAGGATGTAAGCATCCCGTAAGGTCGGCACGCATCTGGCTTATCAGTGCCCCATGAACTTTCGACAATTATCCGCCTCAACGTGGGGCGTGGTGGCCGCCGTCGTACTCAACGGTTGTTGCGGCCCTGAGCAGCGCTCCGTGCACATTCTCGCGCCTGACCAGGTCACGGTGCAGCTGAATAACCACACGCTCTTTTTCTATTCGAACACCAATCTGACGTCGCCGCCGGTCAGCTCTTCGAAACTCGATTTCATTTTCAGCACACTCGCCGGATCGACGAGCGGCGAAGGCATCGCGCTGACGTTCCGTGGCAGCGAAGCGACGAGTCCTCAGGCGATGATGCTGACGCTGGCAGTCCCGGTCGCGCTGCACAATGGCGACGTGTACACCGTTGGCAGCACTTTCGCGAATGATCCCAACGTCACCGATGATGCGCTCGGACAATACAACCTCGCGCAGTCAAATCAGGCGGAAGTCGCGTTCAATGTATCGAACAACAACTTTCCGAACCCCAACGAGGTGACCTATCGCGCGACGAGCACTACCGGAACGATTCGCGTCACGAGTCGATCGGGTGATCAGGTCGAGCTAACTCTCGACCTGCATTTGACGGACGCCAATGGAGCGGTTGCAACGGTGGTCGGGCGTGTGCAGGCGATCAACCAGAGGATGAGCGCGAGCTGCAGCTGAAATCGAGCGCGGCAGTCTGATCAACAGCTTCGTTTAGCGTCGATCAAGTAGTGCGACACCAAGTGCGGTGACCACTCGTAGGGACAGTTATGACTCATTCGCGCGATAGTGTCGTATGCGTCTCTGTTGACGACAGTGACCCGCGAGACCCGATGGCGACATGCGACCGATGCGGCAAACAAGGAACGATCGCACGCGCTATCCTTTCCTCCGAACCGCGGGTGACTTTGCGTTTCTGTGGCGAGTGCTGGCCGGTTGCGTGGAGCGAGCTGAGAAAGCGTCAGGATGAGGAATTTCGTCGATGGGAGCTGTCTGAAGACGACTCACCACAGCCGCCAGGTTGGGCAACATCGTCGCGCTCCTGGCACGATGTGATTGAATTCCTGGGTCTCATCAAGCAGGCAGAGGGCAGCGCGAAAGCATCTGGACATTTTGCGAAAGTTGCGGCCGAGATCTCTGCGACGGCCTATGAGATGTCCGGGCCAATGCCGTCCGAGGTCGAGACGTTTTTAAAGCGGTGGTCAAAGCCATCGACTGGGTGACGCGCGTCGAGTTAGACGCGCACGAAAGCGTGCAATTTGATACGGGCGTCGCGTATTGATGTTCGCCCTTCCCGCCGCTGAGTACCAAGTTCGTCATGACCAACGCTGTATTTCGCGGCGCACCCCTGAGCCCCCCTTTCAGATCGCCATTGCTCTCATCGTTGGTGGAGCAGATGCGTCTCCGGCACTTCAGCTCGAGGACGGTCGACACCTATCTGTCCTGGGTCCTTCGCTACATCAAGTTTCACCGCAAGCGTCATCCGCGTGAACTCGGGCGAGATCATGTCGAAGAGTATCTGACTTCGCTGGCGATTCAGTCGAACGTCAGCGCATCGACGCAGAATCAGGCGCTCGCCGCGATCGCGTTTCTCTACCGCGATGTGCTGAACATTCCGCTGGAAGACACGGAGCGTCTCACCCGCGCGAAGCGTCCCGTTCGACTCCCAGTCGTGTTGACGCGCGACGAAATGAGACACTTGATCGCAGAAATGGAGGGCCCCGCGCAACTGGTCGCGATTCTATTGTACGGATCGGGCATGCGCATCATGGAATGCCTCGAGCTGCGCGTGAAGGACATCGATTTCGGCAATGCTCAGATCCTGGTTCGCGGCGGCAAGGGGAACAAGGATCGCGTGACGATGCTCCCGACCGCCGCCGAGTCACGTCTGAGGGAGCAGCTCGATCAGGTTAGAGTGATACATGCACAAGACATGCGTCGCGGTGGCGGTCGCGTTGATATCCCCGGTGCACTGGTGAGAAAGTATCCGAAGGCGTCGACCGAGTTCCGTTGGCAGTACGTCTTCCCCGCCACCCGGACATACATCGACATCGGAACCCGCGAGCTCGGTCGTCATCACCTGCACCCAACGGTGATTCAGCGCGCCGTCGCCGACGCCGTCCGCTCCGCGGGCTTAATGAAGCGCGCGACCTGTCACACCTTCCGCCACTCCTTCGCGACCCATCTGCTTGAGGATGGCTACGACCTCCGCACCATCCAGGAACTACTCGGCCACAGCGATGTCCGGACGACGATGATCTACACCCACGTACTGAACAAGGGCGGTCGCGGAGTGCGGAGCCCGATGGATGCGCTCTAGGCGCAAAGGCAGCGTGCGCAGAAATCGCAGCGCGCCACGCAGCCTAGCATCCATCAATACTGTGAGCCACGACGCTCCATCTGCCGCAGCATCCAAAACTTCAGGCTTTTGCCGCGGAAGTCGGAGTATATGTTTTGCAGCGTACCCCACAGTAATTCCATTTTTTTATAAGCCTAATAAGGCGTTAGGCTGCAATCGAGGTTTTGTGTTCCTTTTCCAATGAGATTCTTGAATCCAACTCAGTGGTGGCCGGGGTTTGCTTTCACCCTTACGATGCTAGTGGCTTGCTCGAACGCGAAGCAATCAGAACAGGCCGCTGATTCATCGCGGCTAGCCGGTTTTGCAAATAATCAGGAAGCGTCGCCAACCAAGGTGTCTTCCGATTCGGCGACTGCGCTTGCGATCTTGGACTCGTTGACGCTCATCGCCCCTCCCGGCAATGACGCGTTCGATGCATCCCGCGCACCCCATTTTTCCGCTGATCTTATTGCTTCTTTCGTCTCGGATTCTGGGCTAACGCTCAACGATATTAATCGTGATGCGGACAGCACTATTCATCTTTCTCCAGCGGCCGTTCGTGAGCAGCTGACCAGCAGACATGGGCGCGCGTTCGAGCAATTGGTGCACTTGGCGTACATCGCCGGTCAGCCATATCCGCAGTACTCACAACTGACGCTGAATCGCAGCCCCGGGGCGCTTGTGGTGTGCGTTAGCGACTGGTATGTGCTCACCTTCATAAACGAGAATGGTCGCGTCAAGCTGCGCCGGGTCGATTACAGACAGCTCGAGGGCGAATGAAGTCTCGAGCCGCACCTGCAGCCTAACGGTAGTTGCTGCAGACGAGCGCGCGCTTTAAGGAATTACTTGTGATCGCAGCTACATTAGAGTCGCTCGCAGCAGAACTGGGGCGTTAGGTGGATGTTCACTAAGGTGGAGGTTAATTAAGAAATGAAGTCTCTCTCGCTAGTTGTCCTGGCTGGCGCCGTACTCGGTTGCGCACACAGCCCCAGATCTGCTCCCACTTCCTCCGCTAGTCGATCCGCCCTCATTCAGCTGTACGTTTTCAACCGCTCCGGGAAAACGGTCGATCTCAAAGTCGCTCTCGATGACTCAGTGCTTTACTACGCACAGGTACGGACTGTAACGGTCCCATCGGAAATATCCGGTGGCCGCTTGGTCCAGCGCGTCCCCGGCGTCTATCACGTTGTGGTCAACGACTTCACTCACGGACAGCAGCTAACACGTGAAGTGCCCGTCAATGAGTCCGGGGCCTACGTCACAGTCACGACGCTCGAGGATGGTTCAAAGGTGGACGTGTCTACTAAGCGCCCATTCTGACGCCACGCGCCCCACACCACCTAACGGTAGTTGCTGCAGACGAGCGCGTGATAGTCGTTGGGTTGAACGCTCTTCGAGCGTCGCGCCTGCGGCGCGCAAATACTTTCTCGACTTATGTTAGAGTCGCTCGCAGCAGAACTGGGGCGTTAGGTCGCAAATACCTCGTTGAACCGGGCAATCCCAGTATGCGATTAACAGTCGGCGTATTTGTCATACTACTTGGCTGCTCCGGACGCACGGCCGAATCAGCGCACGACACGGCCGCAATTAGCACAGACTCCACGCAGCACCGACCAGTCGCGCGCGGGAACTACCTTGGAACGTTTACGATTGATAGCGTTGACTACGGCGCATATCTCAGAGTTCGAGACTCGGTCGGTGCGTTCTACGATGGCCTGAGGTGGATACGCACCTGCGAGTTTACTCAGACAGATGGTGCGGTGTCGTTTCGAACCGCGCCCATGTTCGAGCGTGTATTCGTCTTCCGAGGCACCGGCCAAGGGAATGAGCTGAGCGGCCGGATAAAAGGCTTAGGTGATTCGGCGTTCGTAACGTTTCACCGCCTCGACGACAAAGGTCCCATGGGCGTCGAGAGACACGACAAAAACGGATTCTACTCCGATTTGAAGTACATCGAGGAAGCGGGTGATAACGTTGGCGAAGAGCTCTTCGTCGGCTCGATTGCTGGAAGACGGACAGTGGCGTTGATGGTTGCCGAAGGCTCGGCCGGACTCCCTCACATTGGCAGCAAACTTCAGGAAGCAAAGGATACCATGCATTTTACCGTCGGCGGAGACACTGCATTCACTACGGCGGTATTTCGCGATTCGGCTGTAGTATTATCAATGCCGTACGACGAGGGTCCGCCACCTCTATTGAAAAAACTTTTCAGCCTGGAGGGATTCTATGATCAGCCCGCCGTCGGCGAATGCCATCCTTAAGCCTTTGCGACCTAACGAACGTTGCAGCAGACGAGCGCGCGCTTTAAGGAATGAGTGATGATCGCAGCTACATTAGAATCGCTCGCAGCTGAACTGGGGCGTTAGGCATCGTCCCATGCGTGCTTTCAACGAAGAGACTCTTGAAACGCGTGTTGGACCTTGGACGCAGCGCGTGGTCGGGGTTCTACTTCTTCTATTCACCGCGCTCGGCGTGTGGTACGCGGTCACCACGCTTTGGCCGGGACAAAAGCCCTCATCGACCGATCCTCGCTGGCTGAGTATTGCTGTCTTAGCTGCAACACCTTTCTTGATCACACTCGCTTTGCAACTAATCATAGGCAACCTTCGCGACGCTCAGGTCTTCCCACCTGCAGCTCTGATCGTAATTGGGTTGGTTTTAGTCGTGGGCAGCATTCCCTTTTATATCTCTGCGACCAAGCTCGGAATAAGCGCAGCTCGTGAGGCGCTCGGATTCTTTTTCCTTGGCGGCTGGGCAATCTGGATCGGGTGGCAGAAACTAGGTACGAAAACTCCTCTGCGCTGACGATGCCTAACGGTAGTTGCTGCAGACGAGCGCCCGCTTTATTGAAGTGCATATGATCGCACCTACATTAGAATCGCTCGCAGCAGAACTGGGGCGTTAGCCAGCGAGAAGAGGAATCAAGAATGAGTCGACCATTGTTTGTCCTGCTCTTATCCGCTGCGATTGGAATACCTCACTCCGGCAACGCCCAGCAGGGTTCGTTTCCCACTCGCGCGAAGCGCCTGGACAACGCGGACTTGGCCTACGTACTCCTGTGGGGCGCGCCGATTGAACTTGAGCGACTTCCCGGTGGCGACAAGCAGCCGTTCCGGATGCGGCTCTGGCGAACAGACATCGAACGCTCCTGCGGCCCAGCGGGGCATCTGATTTGCGCCTATCAATATCATCTTGCCGTTGGCGAGGCCGGCGAAGGCGGTGAGGACGCCGTCTTCGACCTCGGAGAATTCGGATCAATCCAGTCGATGAAATGGCTGTCGAAGGAATCCGACGATCGGGCTGTCCTCGAACTGTCAGTGGTCAACTTCCCTGTTCACGTGTTCCGCTATTGGCCCGGGCTCAAGCGAATCCAACGAACATTTCTTCTCACAATCGGCACGGATTCGGTTGTTATTAAGTCGAAACGATGACGCCAACCATCTCGCGCCCGCTGGCTAACGGTAGTTGCTGCAGACGAACGCGTGTTAATCGTTGGGTTGAACGCTCTTCGAGCGTTCGTATGACCGAGTATCGCGCGCTATGATAGTAGAGTCGCTCGCAGCAGAACTGGGGCGTTAGGCAGCGGCACGAGCATCTCCTATGACTCAGCCCGACAGTTTCTACGGTCTTCAGCCTCGATGGCTAGGTCTCGACCGCTTCTACAAGATTTATGTTACGCCCCGATTGCTAAGTGGGGCACGCGTCGCTGGACAGGCATATGATGCACAAGCGGTCGAGGCTATGGGACGGGCCGGATACCCGCCGACGGGAGCGATCCAAAAACGCGCCGAGCGCGAGATCATGTATTCATCAGTCGATCCCACCTCGAGCGCTTTTCTCACGCTAGACAAGCACAACTTTCAGTTGCATGCCTCAGAGGTTGCAAGCATCGCATTCTCCGCTCGCAAAAGTTGGTGGACTGGAGGGCTTCCGAACAAAGGCGTATTAACAATTCTGAAGAATGATGGCACAACCTCGCGGTTCATACTCGTTGGTGAACAAGACGTATCACGCATTCAGCGCTTGCTCAAAGTGGCAAACTTCTCTGTTCATGCTGATTAGCGTTCGGCGCCCCGCCCTACCTAACGGTAGTTGCTGCAGACGAGCGCGTATTAGTCATTGGGTTGATCGCTTTTCAGGCGTCGCACCTGCGGCGCGGAGATACTGATGCGCCTTGATGGTCGATCGCTCGCAGCAGAACTTGGGCGTTAGGCATCCACCTATCGATTTTGACGCGATGCATCAACCGCTTCCAGCGAGATCCCGCAAGTTTGTCCCGGTCTTTGTTGCGGCAGGAGTCCTCGCGGCGGTTGCTGCTTTCCGAGCAGCCATCACCGTTGTCATCGCGTTCATCACCGGTAATTGGGCGCGCGTTGGCCTGTCGTTGGTCGTAGTAGCGATCGCTGCGACCGGTGGCGCGGCCGGCGGGTTAGCGTACATGTATCTCACGGGGCCACTTCGGAAAATTCCAATGGTAGGCCCTTACTTAGCTGGCATCGCGACTGCGGGCAGTTGTCTCGCAGTCATGTTCCTTCTTTTTGCCAGCGTCGAGCGTGGCATTGCCCTAACATTTAGCAAGACCGACAATCAGGTTGCACTGATTTTGGGCACTCTCGTGCTGGGAATTGTTCTCGGCCATACCTTGTTCCGCGATGCATAGGCAGCTCGCTGACGTGCCCCGGCTGCCTAACGGTAGTTGCTGCAGACGAGCGCTTGATAGTCGTGGGGTTTCTCGCCTATCGAGATCTTGCCGTTGGAGATTCCGTCGCGCATGGTGAATAGATCGCTCGCAGCAGAACTGGGGCGTTAGCCCGCAAGGTCATACTCCGTTGCAACGCATAGTCACTAGCCTCTGCGCGGTTCTGGTCGTGTCACCGATCGCCAATCCGGCTTCAGCTCAGAAGCCTCCGCCGCGTCCAGTCGCGACAATGTTCGGCAACATTCACGACACGAGCTCGATCCACTACCCACGAAAGTATTCCGTCTGCACTTGGGTACCGAACGGATCTAGCTATTACATGCTTTGCGCACGAACGGATACGACAGGGTCCTACCGTCTTGAAAACATCCCGCTCATTGGGTTGCGGATTGCAGTAGGCTGCGAAACACTTCGCGGGTTCGGGAAAGTCGTGGCATCAGACACCCTTGTATTCCGTGACACGGCGGTGCTTCGACACGATTGGATAGTCTCTTCCGCGGGGTGCGACCTGCGCCCGCTGCGACAAGTCAGCAGAATCTTTACTGGCCACTACACGCCTGGATTTGAGTCAAGCAAGTTCATCCCGTGCGCGAACGATGCTTGGTTTGTTCCGACAGACTCCCTAGACCTATACCCGTACGACGCGAAGGAAGCTTGGGTAACTTGGCGAGACGCAGCTAACCAGCAAGTTAAGTGGCCAGATGCCCCGCGCGACGAGTACAAGAATCCTACGTACTACGTTCGCTGGCGTGGGACGCTAGTCGGGCCGGGCCGCTACGGTCACTTGGGGGTCTCGCCATTCCAGTTCTTCGTGGACTCTGTACTACTACTCCGCGCGCCCACGAAGAACGATTGTCGCTGAATATGCAGGGATGCATCGCGCGCCCTTGCGGGCTAACGATAGTTGCTGCAGACGAGCGCGCCAAAGTCGTTGGGTTGAACGCTCTTCGGGCGTTTCGCCTGCGGCGCGCAACTGCTATCGTGCACTTATGGTAGAATCGCTCGCAGCAGAACTGGGGCGTTAGGTGGCGCATGAGACACTGTAGCAACTTCCTAACATACGTGGTCGCTTCGATATCCCTCCTCGGGTGCCACCACCGGACTTCCGAACCCGAAGCACCGCGTCTTGATGACGTCCTCAGCACAGCGCGCTCAGCGCTTGTCGGGCTCAATCGTGACACCATTCGCGTCGACGTAACCGTCTTGAACACTGCAACAACTCCCCGCGTTCTTAGGACTTCGGTTTGCGCTGAGAACTCTCTCGTCATCAAGGTTCAAAGAGATGGCAGAATTTGGGATTCCGCTGAGTGGGAGCGCGAAACGGCGCGGCTGGCAGTGTCCCGCAGTTCTGGGGGCAAGGACATTCCAATAGTTTACACGTGCAGCACAGTGGCCATACGGCAACTTCTGCCAGGTCGTCCTGTTCTACTCTACTCAAGTTTGACGCCCGTTCGAGAAGTCCTCGGAGATTCATTACCATCTGGTCACTACGCGATAAGGGCTTTCTTCTCGCTAAACCGACGCAGCATTGAGGGCATACCTGCGGGTGAAGTCGAGCTCCATGCCCCGCCCACCTAACGGTAGTTGCTGCAGACGAGCGCGTGATAGTCGTTGGGTTTCTCGCCTTGCAGGATCTTCAGTATGCAGACTTTAATGCGCCTTGATAGTCGATCGCTCGCAGCAGTACTTGGGCGTTAGCTAGCTACCGACTTTCGATGAACGCACAGTTTTTCGTCGAAGCCACTTTTCGCCTTAGTTCACGCAAGGTTTTCGTGGCACACGGTCGTATTCTCCAAGGCACGGTTCGCCCTGGCCAACGCGTCATGCAGCCAGAAGGATTGGACGCTCCGGTAAGCGACATCGGATTCTTACTCATCTCCATAAAGGAAGGACGTGAGAATCCCACTCTTTCGTTTCAGTACGAGACTGAAGATCAGGCCGCACGCTGGGAAGCTCTGTCGCTCGCTGGCAAGACACTGGAATTGGAGGACAGTCCATCACGCGTCGGTTCAGTCGCCAGCTAGCTAACGGTAGTTGCTGCAGGCGAGCGCGTGCTAATCGTTGGGTTTCTCGCCTGTCGAGATCTTGCCGTTGGGGATATGATCGCGCATGGTGAATAGATCGCTCGCAGCAGAACTGGGGCGTTAGGTAGCAGAATCAGAGATCCCAATGGCAGCCCAAAAGCTCTCGCGCTCCTTGGTTGTGATCGCAGCGTATTTTCTGGTACTCGTACCAGTCTACAGCGTAGTTGCGCCACTCGAAGGCGGCGCACGTCACCTTTGGCCGCTTACCCTCGACAGCCTGATCTATCAAGGAGCCGCGTTTCTCGGTCAGGTGCTTACGTTCGTGTTTCTTCCTAGCGTGATCGCCGTCCCCGTTCTTGCATGGATCGTTAAGCGTTACATCAGGCGTCGCGACGCGATCGGCCTTTTAATCGCCACCGTGGTAGTGATGCTCGTGGTTATTGCGACCACGATGCCTTTCGTCAAGTTGATGCTTCTCGCATTTCCGATTGCGCTAGTAGCTGCGAGCGCAGCTTATGCATTCATCTTGCTTCGCGCGCTTCCTCCAGATGGAATCCGTGCGCCTGCTACCTGACGGTGGTTGCTGCAGACGAGCGCTCACTTTAAGGAATTGCTTATGATCGCAGCTACATTAGAATCGCTCGCAGCAAAACTGCGGCGTTAGCCACCGCCAGTGTTACGTTTTGAGAAGGAGGTTGATTGTGGGAAAGTTTCAAGTGGAGGTGAAACGCCCACCCGCGGAGCGGGTCGCGTTCCTCAAGGCACTTCGCACCGTTGGAGGGATCTCGCTAAAGCGCGCATCGGACATCGCGATCCATCTAGACCGTTTTAGAAATGGCACTCTCGTCGCCGGCGTAGATCAGCCCACCGCGGAACATATTGCCGCGACGCTTAGCGCAAGCGGCGCCACAGTTGTGGTCCGAGAGTCAACCGTTAGCTCACCTACGATGTGCTGCCCCGAGGCGGCGTACCGCTACAAATGGGGGCGCATGCGCACATTGGTAAAGGTCCGTTAGATGGAGCGAAGGCGGTGCGACCTCCGCTCATGCGTGAGGTGCGTGGTGCACAAATCAGCGCTGCAGCCGACAAGCGGTTAGATGGCCGGAGAAAGGAGATCGCGGATAACAACAATGCCGTTGGCTTAGACGCCTCGCGGTAGTCGAGGTTACGCTAGCTAGCAGTGTGCTGACCTTTTGGCTGCTCCTTCGCCTAACGCGTGCGGGTTGGACGTCGCATGAATACTTCGCAATTGCGTTTTGGACGCTCCCGCTTTGCATTCTTGTTTTTCTTTCGGCAAGAGTAGAAAGACGTTGGTTCGCGCCTAGAAGTGCGTTAAGGCGATCTCCAACAACAGTTATCCTGGCAATCATCTATTCGGTGCTTTGGACGTTTCTTCCCGTTGCACTGATTGGGTGGGTATGCGCTCGCGTTCGACCCAAATCTCTTTCTTTGTTGAACGATTGGTAGCCTCGCCGGGATTCTAATCGCCGTCTTCTGGCCACGACCGCGTGCGAAGTCCGATCGAACTTCCGCATGCCGCCATCTAACGAACGTTGCAGCTGACAAGCACTTTTGGATGCGGCTTCGCCGCAATGGTGATAGTGTGCTCGCAGCAGAACTTGGGCGTTAGATAGCCGGATCCGATAGGTGGTCACCGCTTTGACGATATGAGTCGAGAGGTCGTGGGGCGCCCGTGCCTTAATGCGAAAGATGCCGCTCGACGAGCAGGTGAGTCGTGGCGCCAAAGGGGATGCCCATGAAAAGCATCGCGCTCGTGGGGCTTGCCTTGCTTTCGCAATTGATCATGCCGCCGACGCGTCCTCAGCCTTTCAGGCTCGCGACCTACGGCACATTCGTAGCAACAACTCCGTGCGACGCTGCAGTCAGAGCCCCGCTGCAAATCCCGACCGCCGCCAACTGCGAGTTGGTCCAATGGAGCCTCGTCCTCTCTCAAGATCCGAGTACTCAGGCTCCGTCCTCGTATCACCTCACCGTCACGTACGGCTATCTCGCCGAGAGCACGTATCGCTTCACGAAAGGAGGGGCAGATATCGTTCGCGACGGGCGGTGGACAATCGCACGAGGGATAACGTCCGCAAGAGAGGCCGTGGTATTCCGCCTCGATGAGCAAATGCCGGACAGGTCGGTGGCGCTTCTCAAGGTGGACGACAACGTCCTCCATCTGCTGGATCACGCCCGCCGGCTCATGGTGGGCAATGCCAGTTGGAGCTATTCCCTGAATAGAGCTGGAGACGCAGTTCCACCTCGCCCGGTCGCGTCGACATCCGCAATAGTGGCTGACTCCGCGAGTCAGGAGCATTTCGAGGGGCGGAGCCCGTGCCAGGAAGTCGCGTCACAACTTCGCATGGATGTGACGTCCGCGTGCAACAAGGCCAAGTGGGAGCTGATCCTCAATCGCGATCCGGGCACGCGCGCGCCGACCACGTACACGCTGAACGGCACGTTGTACCGGAAGCATGTGAGGAGAGGCCGGTGGGCGATACTCAGGGGAACGAACAGCAACCCCAACGCGGTCGTCTATCAACTGATCACGAACCCCCCACAAGAGACCCTGCTTTTCCTGCGAGCGGACCAGAACATCCTGTTTTTCCTGGACAAGGACAGAAACCTCATGGTCGGTGACGCCGACTTCAGCTACACACTCAATCGGCGCTGACACTCGATGCCGCCTGGCCCTGCCCCTTTTGGACCCCTCGCGGCCGTTTTGAGAGTCGCGAAGCGGCTATCTAACGGTCGCTCACAGCAGAACCGGGGCATGAGCCAGACGAATGGAAGTCTACGACATCAAGGATGAACACGGTCGAGTGTTCGCCTTCGAGGTTGATAACTATGACCTCGGGCGGCACGGTGCTTGTCGGATTGTCGCCAGAATCCCTGGCTCACGAGTGGCCCGTAAGCAAAGGCGTTTCGCGTTATTTGGTCGCGACGACTTTTGCGAGTTCGAGCTTGAGGGCGTCTCCTTCATCGTTGAAGAACCCTTCGGAGATAACAGCCGTTATTGGGTCGGCCCTAAAAGCGGACGGTATGCACCGGCGATTCACGTTGTCCGAGACTTTTTTGCCCGTGCCGCTCTTTGGGGCTGGTATATCCGCGCCGCTGACTAACGGTAGTTGCTGCTGACGAGCGCGTGATAATCGTTAAGTTGATCGCCCTTCGGGCGATGTGTACATGCGAGTGCATCGCAAAATCATGTTAGAATCGCTCAGCAGAAAGGGGGGCGTGTAGACAGCAGAACCGAGATCCCGTGAAGCCTCAGATGCGCATCATTTTGTTCGTTTCGGTTTGCACATTGGCAAACCTCGGTTGCCGCGAACGCTGGAAAGACGATCATTTTGGTCGGTCGTTCATCAATCGCGTCTACCAACGGGACAACTCCGTTCTTTCGGATCTCGAGCCGCAGAGCTTGTTACGCGAATTTGCTGCGCAGAGGCTCGCCGCCCTCCTGGATACTTTGCCACAACCGCCCGTTTCCATCCGCCTAATTCAGGATGAAACGGTTTATGGGTTTGACGAAGCCCCCCCGGTTTCTCGTCGACTCACCTACTTAGTTAAAGGGGGCTCGCGGAACAGGAATCTTGTTCTATCGCTGGTCTCGGAAAACGGACGAACCTATGTCGACGCAGTTTGGACCACCCAGCCTGCTCCCAAGCACTAACGGAGGTACATCGCGCCTGCTGTCTAACGGTAGTTGCTGCAGACTAGCGCGTGATAATCGTTGGGTTGTGCGCAAACAGCTATTTCAACTGTTACTATCGGGCACCGTGCTGGCCTGTTCCCATTCCCGGGAGATCCGATGCATGCTCGCCTGCTCCTCCTCTCGCTGCTGTTGACAACTTCGCGGTCCGCCGCCGCTCAGTTCGGCGACCTGGCTCCTGAAGCTGCTTTGAACTGGCAACTCGGCGGGGTGAAGGCCGAAGTGGGAGTCGTCTTCGCCATCGACCCGTCGTATCTCTCAGGTCGTTTGCCCCGTGGATTTCGCGTGTCCACCCTCGCGAGACTGGCTTCGCGCGGAGATACAACTGTGCGTGCGATACTCAGCGCCCGACCAGAGCTCGCGCAGTATGTCATCACCGTGCTTGCAGTTGCCCGCATGGATACCCTTCACATTGAAGGTGATTCTTCTCCGGCGCAGGCAACTCAGACTGCGCTCTGGTGGGTGCCAGCGCAGTTGACTGACACGACGTCGCCCTTGCCGGACGTTCGCGCTAAGCGCGGCGAGCAGTGGGTGGAGCTAGCTTTCTGGAGCGCCGAGCCGCATTTCGCGCGGCGGCTGGGAGAGGTGATGCCGGCGACAGCACCCGCGGCTATCAACATGCAGTGGGAAAGCAGCGACAGCACGTGGGGCGTCCGGCTCGTGATTCCGAGCGCCACGATTGTCGGTGAATGCAAGTTGCGGGGCGCATCTGCCGCCGCGAACTACCCGCTGCCGCAATACTCCACCGTGTGGAACGGGGACAACGTACCCGGTGCGTTCGCTGTGTACACGTATTATGGCCATCGCAGCCAAGCCTGTTCCGGAGCGTGGCAGGCCAGCGGGAATGGCACACTTGCTCGGGCGCTGCGGACAGGAGTGGTCATTGATGCCGCCAACCAAACCGGCTGGAGCGCGAGGGCAGCTGCCTATCTGCCAGCGCACTCGAGGGCCCATGTACGTTAAAGTCGCTCGTATCGTGCTTAGTTGATGACCGTGAGTTGGTGGTGGGTCGTTGTAAGTCCGATAGCACTCAACGTCGCGTACAAATGCGGCGCTTCACTATCGGTGCGCAACTATAGTAGAATCGCTTGCAGCAGAACTGGAGCGTTAGGCAGCCATCCCAACGTGGTCTATGGAAGAAAAAAAGAAATCAAAACCGTCACTTCGCGCCAAAGCAGACAGGATCAAGGACTCCCGCTGCAAGAATCTCATTGTGGTTATAGAGAACCCAACTGACCTGCGAAATGTTGGTACGATAATCAGAAATGTGAACGCCTTAGGTTGTGAGAAGGCGTACGTCGTAACGAACCAGAAGTTCTTGGCCGACGACTGGCAAGAGATGCGCGACCGCCCATCCTTGAATGCGATCTCCGCATCGGCAATCAAGTGGAGCTTCGTCAAAACGTTCAAAGACACCGAGAGCTGCCTGGGGCACCTGGAACGTAACGGATTCATTTCGATCGTCACTTCGCCCCACACCAAAGGTCGCAAGAACGTCATTCTTCATGAACACGACTACACCAAATACAAGAAGCTGGCTGTTTGGTTTGGAAACGAGGGTGCGGGAATAAGTCCCCTTGCGGTTGAGCGCAGCGAGCTGTGTGTGAACATTCCGATGTTCGGAATTATCGAGAGCTTGAATCTTGGCACGTCATCGGGAATCGTGCTTTATGAGATCACCAGGCAACGCCGCGGCTTCCAAGACAGGTTGAAAGCGAAGATCGCTGCCAAGAAAGCGGCCAAGGCTTCTGGCTCGCCTGCTGTCTAACGGTAGTGGCTGCAGGCGAGCGCCCACTTCAAGAAAGTGCATATGATCGCAGCTACACTAGAATCGCTCTCAGCAGAACTTGGGCGTTAGTAGCAGACTGATTTCTCGCACGCCTAGCTATCCGCCGCACATGGACATTTTGCAACTTCGGCGGTGAGCAGCGGACTGTCGCACCCATAAGTCCGCGGCTCGGTACTTCTTTCCGGGTGGGATCGTCTAGATCCTGTTGGCGACATCGCTTCCGATCATCGACATCGGAGCGTTTGCTCGCTCGGCTATGCCACAGGAGACCGGCACCCGCACCCCGAATGAGGCTACATCAAGAGTCATTTCAAAGAATGCCCATCAGCAAGCGCCTCATCTTCGTCCTCGCCACCATAACGTTTCTCGCCGCGTGCCAGCGGGAAGATGCGCCCCCACGCCGCATTGCTGCCGACCCCGCGTTCTGTTCGCAGATCCACACCACGGGCGCGAAGCTCTCCGAGCACCTTGCGCCTCTGGCTCCGCTGATGCGAACCAGCACTGGCGTCTACTCTATAGAAGAGGGGGACGTGTCGCTGATCTCGCGCGCCTGGCTCGCTGAAGCCGCCGAGCGCACGATCGACGTGCAATACTTCATCTTCACCGCCGATAACGTCGGGTTGATTGCGGTGGACTACCTGCTGCGCGCCGCCGACCGCGGCGTTCATGTGCGCATCCTCGTGGACGACTTCATGCTCGAGGCGAGTGGCGAACATCTCCTCGCGCTCGATACACACCCGAATATCGAGATTCGCCTATATAACCCAACCGCCAACATCGGCAAGAATCTCCCCACGAAGCTCTTCAACCTGACGACCGATTTTCGCGGCTTTAATCAGCGGATGCACAACAAGACGTTCATCGTGGATGGAACGGTCGCCATTACCGGCGGCCGGAATGTCGCCGACGAGTACTTCGATTACGATCACGAGTTCAATTTTCGCGATCGCGATGTCCTGCTGCTCGGCGGCGCATCGACCGAAGTGCAACGATCGTTCAATCAGTTCTGGAACAATGCGCTCAGTGTGCCGATCGGGTCATTGGTTCGGACTACCGTCACGCCGGATACAGCGACCACTTACCGTTACCTCCACGAGTACGCCTGCGATCCACACAACTTCTGGCCGCAGGTCCGCGAACGCATCAAGTCGGTGCCGGTCGCGTTCACGCACATCCTCGAATCGGGAGCCTTAGTGTGGTCGGACAGCGTCAGCTTCGTCAGCGACGTGCCGGGCAAGAACGCTGGAACGAGCGGAATCGGTGGCGGGGGCGCGACCACCGAGGAGCTGATTCGGCTCATCAAGGGCGCGCAGAAGTCGGTGACGATCGAATCCCCGTACCTCGTGACGACGGGATTGAGCCAAGGCCTTTTCCACGACGTCATCGCCCGCGGCGTGCGCGTGCGGATTCTCACTAACAGCCTTGCGTCCACCGACAACTTCGAGGCATTCAGCGGCTATCAGCGCGAGCGCGACGCTTTGCTGAAGATCGGAGTCGAGATCTACGAGTTCAAACCTGACGCGCAGGAGCGGCGTCAGCTGATGACCAGTGCGTTGCAGGCCAAACTCGACTACACGCCAACGTTCGGGCTCCATGCGAAATCGATGGTCGTCGACGACCACATCGCGGTCATCGGAACCTTCAACCTCGACCCGCGGAGCGCGAACCTGAACACCGAGTGCTTCGCGGTCATTCGTAACGCGCGAATCGCCGAGGATCTGCGTCATGCCATGGATGTCGATACGCAACCCGAGAATGCCTGGCACACGACGGCCGATTTCAATCCCGACGGCACCGTTGGCGCTGGAAAGCGCCTTAAGGTTTGGCTCAGGCGGGTGGTGCCGAAAGCGGTGTTGTAAGTGACCATTGGCTCAAAGGGCCATCTCCTGCAATGCCGTAGCAGGTTTCTCGCCCTTCTCTTGCCGCGGCTTGATTGTTCGATGGAGAATTTAGAGTGATTGCCTCACGAGCATCGGATGCGCCACTGTCGTTCGGATATTCACCGCCATCGGTGCCATCGGACGCGACACTGGCTAATCTCGAATTAGCCCGACGCTATCTGGCAGCCCTCGAAGCCGGTGTCGTCGGCGACGAGCTGGCTGCATTTTTTTCGCCCGACGTCCAACAGATCGAATTTCCAAATCGTCTCGTCCCCAACGGCGGGCGACGCGGCCTGGCCGAGATGCTCGAAGGTGCACGACGCGGCCAGCAAGTGTTACGCGAGCAACGTTATCAGGTCGAGCGCGCTTTCGCAGACGGCAACGCTGTCGTGCTCGAGGTATTGTGGGTTGGTACGCTGGCGATCGACCGGGGCAGTATTGCCGCAGGGCAGGAGTTGCGCGCGCACTTTGCGGTCATTCTCGAGCTGCGAAACGGACGCATCATCGCGCAGCGCAATTACGATTGCTTCGATCCGTTCTGACTACGTCGAGCGACTTTTCTCGCGCGTGCCTGTCCGCCCGACAGCCCGGCCATTCTGAGCCGGGACTATCGGATGGACCGACGGCGAGATCCACTTCTCTCTTACTGTCCCGAGCTCTCACCCAGGGCGACCAGAAGCTCGTCCAGCTGATCGAAGGTCTCGACCATCGCATCGGCTGCTCCGGTCCCGGCAGCGTCGAGCGCTTCTTTGGACGGATACTTCTCGCGCAGAACCACCAGCGTCTTGCCACCCTTCTCCTCGAAGGTCACCGTGGTGACTGACCCGCCTTCACCACCTTCGTCGTTGGTCCACGCGAGGCGCGAACTCGGCTTCACTTCGACGTAGGTGCCGAAAAACGCGACGGGCTCTGGGCCACCTACGTCGAATGCCAATCGGTACTTGCCTCCGACACGAGCATCCATCTCGCAGGACACAAGCTTCATTCCCATCGACTTGGGTACCCACCACTGCCTGAACAACTCGGGTTTGGTAAATGCGTCGAACACGATGCGCGGCGGGCCGTTGATGGTACGGGTCACAACTACCTCGCGGTCCGACTCCCGTTCCACCGTGGTGCGGTTCTTCACGGCGCCGGGCTTACTTTCGATGCTTGCGTTCATTGCTCTTCTCCTTTCGTGTTAGTTCCTCGACAACTTTGTCCAGTTCGTCAAAGCGTTCGTCCCAGAGCCGGCGATATTTTTCGATCCACGCCGTCTCTTCCTCCAGTCGGCGCGGCCCCAGCTGACACGTCCGCACGCGACCAACCTTCTTCGTGGTGACGAGCCCCGCCTGCTCCAGAACACCGACATGTTTCTTCATGCCCGTGAGAGTCATTCCGAACTTCTCGGCGAGATCCGTGATCGAAGCGTCGGCTCGTCCGAGCTGCGCCAGAACGCCACGCCGCGTGGCGTCAGAGAGCGCGGCGAAGGAAGTGTCAAGGCGGACAGTGGGATACTGAACCATCTGGTTCAGTATTTAACACAAGTATTAGATTCATGCAAGAGGTGAATCATGGTTCGTACTTTCTTCGCTGCCGTTGGTCTTCAGCTCGTCTTCATCGGATCGGCGTCCGCACAACAGCCGACAGCTTTGAAGATCCGTGGCGACACATCGCGCGCGCCCCGCGGTTGTAGCGCCGCAGCGGGAATCTCCGCCATCCGCACGTGGTTTGCAGCCTTCACGGACGCTGATTCGGCTGCGCTGGCGAAGGCTTCGTCTACGCCGCACGGGCGTTTCGTATTGAGCGTCGCGAAATTCGATTCTTCGAGCAGGTTCATTCGGACTCGTACCTTCGAGGAATTACTCGCCTATGCGCGCGAACGCGCACGTCACCACGAGCGCATGACGCTCGAGGAAGTCAGGTTTACCGGCTGGAGCGGACGAGTATTGGAATGGGATCGCCTTTACTTCACGCGCTCAGCAAACGACCTCGGCGATACTCCGCTACAAGGAGTTGGGAAAGGCGGTTATTGGTGTCGCCAGGGCGTCTGGTATCTGCATCTGGTTCCTCGATCAGACATCGACCCGAAGCAGCAATAGATTCACCGGCATCGTGACAATTGCGCTCACGCGAAGCGTCCCGCCCACTATCGTCAATTGTGAGCTCACGCACCTCGAGCGCGAGCCAATCGACTTCGTGCTCGCCGCGGAACAGCACAGCGTCTATGAAAACGCGCTCATCGCAGCGGGCTGTGTTATCCAGAGGCTCCCCGACTTGTCGGAACAGCCTGATTCGGTGTTCGTCGAGGACACGGCGGTTGTACTTCCGGAAATCGCAATCATCGCCCGACCTGGCGCCGCGTCTCGACGCGCCGAAGTACCCTCCGTCGCCGACGCGTTGCGGCAGCACCGTCCGCTAAAGTCCATCGAATCACCGGGGACATTGGATGGCGGGGACGTGCTGGTGATTGGTTCCACGATTTACATAGGTAAGTCGGCGCGAACGAATTCAGAGGGCATCAGACAGTTGGCGGGGTTCGCTTCGCCTTACGGCTATGCCGTTCGTCCCGTTAAGGTGTCACGATGCCTGCACCTGAAGAGTGCTGTGACCCAAGTGGGCGACGATGTCATTCTCCTGAATTCCACCTGGGTCGATTCATCCTGTTTTGAAGGAATGAATAAAATCGAGGTGCATCCCGACGAGCCGTTCGCGGCGAATGCACTCCGGATTGGGCAAAGTGTCATCTATCCACGCAACTATGACAAAACACGCCGTCGTTTGGAAGAAAACGGCATCGACGTGCACTTAGTCGAGGGGGACGAGCTGCAAAAAGCTGAAGGAGGGGTGACTTGTTGCAGTATCCTGCTCTAGACACACCCCGACGCCGAGTTTCTACAACATTACAAACCGGGATTAGAAATGGTTATCCAGAAATTGAGGAATGAACTACGCCTGCTGCGGTTGTATGCGCTCAGTTCCGCCGTTCTCTTGCTGGTGCTTGCTGTCGCTGCGTTTCGTCCGCAAGCGAATCAACACTTCAAGGAAATCGACGTCGAGCGCCTCAACATCGTCGAGCCCGGCGGGCGCCTGAGGCTGGTACTGTCGAACACGCCGCATTCTCCCGGACTCATCGAAAAGGGCCTCCCGTTTGGCGACACTTCCATGATTGGCAAACGCGGCGGGATCATCTTCTACAATGACGATGGAACGGAAGCTGGCGGGATAGCCGTTCGTGGAACGCGCACTCCCACAGCGGCGGTGGCGCACGGCGGACTCTCCTTCGATCGCTTCGAGCAGGAAGATGTGGTGATGCTCGATTACGACGAGGCAAACGGCCGGCATTCACAAGGACTCAAAATCGCCGATCGCTCCAACACGCCACTCAAAGAGATTCTCGAGACGCTCGCGCCGATCCAACGCATGCCGGCGGGCGCCGAGAAGACAGCGGCAAGCCAACGGTGGCGCGCACGTTATGGTGATCATGCTGGTGGGGTCCTTCGCGTTTTCGTCGGACGGGATAGCACCGGTAGCGCTACTCTCGATCTCAAGGACGGCGCTGGTCAGACCCGCCTACGAATGCTGGTCGATTCGCTTGGAGCGGCGCGCATCGAATTCCTGGACGCAGGGGGGCGCGTCCAGCACACGCTTCGATGATAGCTCAGACGATGTTATCCCGTAGACAGACATCGTGAAACGTTGTGCGCGTCGCGGCGTAGAGATATGCTCAAAGCGCTAAGGAGAAGTATATGATCGATGGGAAAGCCGCCGTCATGATCGGCAGTTCGCTCGCTGGAGCGATTGCGTTTTGGGCCGCTGTCTATGGTTGGGGCAAGTGGCTCACTCGTCCGAGACGAGAACCACAACCGAGTTCGTTTGCCCAGGACGCGCGGCTAGAGCGAATCGAGCTGGCCCTGGAAGCCATTGCGATCGAGATCGAGAGGCTCGGTGAGAATCAGCGGTTCACCGCCAAATTGCTCGCCGAACGGGATCGAGTTCAGCAGGCCATGGTTTCGCCGCCGCCGTCTCCGCCCCGCGTCATTACGCCGCATTGATGTCGGTCGGGACGAACATCGCACGATCCTACGTCCCGGCCTCCTCAGCGTATCCACCAGCAACTCCGCCCACGACCATCAGCAAACCAATCCACCCAAACCAACGCAGCTGTTGATTGAAAAGGAGTAGACTGAGCAGCGCTCCAACAAGAGGCTCGACACTCGCGGCAACACTCGCCGGCGCCGCGTCGATTCGCTTCATTGCTGCGAAGAACAGGAAGTTCGCCGCAACCACCGCTCCAATGCCTAACGCGGCGATGTATACCCAGGCCGCAATGTAACGCGGCACGTTGGGTGTTTTTCCAAACATCGGCAACAGGACGGCGAGGAATACCAGGCCGCCGACGAGCTCCCAGTACAACATCTTCTTCGATCCGTACCTCGGCACGACGTAGCGCGCGAGGATGGCAGTCGCCGCGTACGACGCCGCCGCTATCAAACCGCCGAGTATCCCGACGAAGCGCGACGCTGTCGGTTGCGACACGTCACCGGCTTCACCATTCACGGTCAACCAAACGCCGATCATGACACCAACCGCGAGCGCGATACGAATCGGCGTCAGCTTCTCCTTGAGGATGAAGTGTCCGGCGATGGCGACGGTAACCGGCGCTGTGTAAAGGAGCGCGACGGCGGGCGCGACGCCGAGCCCGGCGATCGCGTACTGGAACGGCACCTCGAACAGGGCGACGAGCGCACCTCCAAGGATCATGATCAGCCAGATTCCGCGCTTGTCGATCCTGAACAGATCACGCGCGAAGAATCCGTAGATTGTGAAGCCCAGTACCGCGAGCAGGAGTCGCCAGAATCCTACGGCGGAAATTGCCGCTCCCTCGGCGTACAACGCGGTGCTCAACGGCCCAGTAGTACCCCAGATTGCACCTGCGCCGAGCCCACAGGCGTAGCCGATGATTCGTGTTCGGCGTGAAGAGTTTGGCAGCCGCGTATTCATCTCCCAATTTTAGAGCACTTTCCTCAATGATCGCAAAGCGGTATATCGGAGCGAATGGTGAAACAACGTCCAGTGCTCACCGTGAGTCAGTGGCTCGAGTCCGTGCCCGCCGACCGCAAGGATGCGATCAACGCCGTCCGCGATGCGGTCAACGAGCGCCTGCCGCGGGGTTACGAGGAGACTGTCGACTGGGGGATGCTCGCGTGGGTGGTGCCGCTCGCTTCTTTCCCAGATACGCACAACGGTCGTCCGCTGATGCTCGCCGCGCTCGGTGCGCACACGAAGCGGATGACTATCTATCTCATGAGCGTTTACGGCGACGCGAAAATCAGAGCAGAGTTCGAGACCGCGTACAAGAATAGCGGCAAGAAAGTGGACATCGGCGGGTCGTGCATCCATTTCAAGACGCTTGACGATCTCCCGCTTGATGTCGTCGGCGACGCCATCGCCCGCGTCGACCTCGACGAATACGTCGAGCGTTACCGGCAGTCGCGCAAAAAGGGAAAGCCGAAGGCGAAGTCGAGCAAGAAGGCGAAGAAGACCAAGCGCTGACCGAACTGGCGCTAGGCATCATCACAGATTGCGTTTTTCCAATGACTAGAAGGTTCGCCGCAGTGGGCGGTTTTTTCTGGATCGCTGCATGCTCCACGGAGAATTCACGCCCTAATCCGCCTGCGCCGGCACCAGCGACTGTTTCTATTGCACATGATAGTACGTCGCCTGCGATCGCATCAGATTCTTCGAAGAAGCCGGCGGCTTTAGATGTCGACACGCTCGAGGCATCCGCAATCCGGCCAGTCAGCGATATCGTCTCGCGCGTTGGCGGAGAACTGCGTATAAGACTCCGAGATGGGCGAGTGGCGATTCTCAAAGACGATACGACCGAGGGGCTGCGGTTCGCTCTACCTCGGTACGTCGCCTATCTCCGGGCCATCCACTCGCACGTCGTTCATCAGATTCAATACGAAGGTGATGGCATCTATTTGGTCGTCGACGATTCTACCGGTGATTCGACGGTGGTCTATGGTATGCCCGTTGTATCGCCCGACGGACAACGATTCGTGACCACGTCGATCGAAGGTATGGAAGGCGGTAATCCGGGCGAGATCGATATCTGGCGGATGGTTGAGGGAAAACCAGAAGAGGAGTTCACCTACAGTACCGAGCACGAGTCATGGGACGCCTCAGACCCGACCTGGCGCGACTCCGTCACAATCGATTTCATCGAGAATTCGAGCGATCCGAGCAAGCCGACTGTGAAAACGACCGGACGATTAACGCGAACCGGAACAACCTGGGCCTTGGTGCCTTAGCCGTTTGCCATCACTGCGACAATCATGAGCAAAGTATTCATCAACATCGGACTCAGCCTCGACGGCTACATGGCGCCGGAAGGAATGCGCATGGACGACCCCGACTACAAGGGCTGGGGTGCCAAGTGGGGTGCTATGATGGGCTGGCTGCTCAAGCAGAAATATTTCCGCGAAAACCTTCAGCTCGCGCAAGGCGGAGAGACCGGGCCGGTCAATGACCTCGTTCGCAGCACCGCCGAGCGCATTGGCGCCAACATCATGGGCAAGCGAATGTTCGATCAGGGAGAGATCGCCTGGCCAGAGGAGGCTCCGTTTCACACACCGGTCTATGTTCTCACCCACGCGAAACGTGAGCCGTGGGTCCGCCCCGGTGGGACGACATTTTATTTCGTCAATGATGGGCCTGAGCGCGCGCTGGAACTGGCCCGAAAATCAGCGGGCAGTCGCGATGTTCGAATCGCTGGTGGCGCGGACGTGATCCAGCAGTACCTGAACCTCGGTGTCGTCGACGAGCTGGAGATCGCCCTCGCGCCAGTGTTATTCGGCGGCGGGCGCCGGCTTTTCGAGAACGTAGGCGATCCCGGGCCGAAATTTCGCATCGATAAAGTTCTCGATGGTCCAGCCGCCACACACTTACGCTACGTCCGGCAATGACGGCGGCCTGACGCGAACACACAGTTCTATCCCTTAGTTCCATGGCAACCGTTCAAGTTCGGTACATCGTAGACGATGTCGAGGCGGCCATTGCCTTTTACGTGACGCATCTTGGCTTCCACCTCGATATGCATCCCGCGCCGCCGTTCGCGATGCTTTCGCTTGGTGATCTGCGCCTGGTGTTGAGCGCACCAAATCCGCGCGGCGGCGGCGGACAGCCAATGCCGGACGGCACGCCGCAGCGCCCAGGCGGCTGGAATCGATTCGCCGTCCAGGTCACGAACCTCGCCGACACCGTAGACCGACTACGTGCGGCGGGCGTTCGGATGCGCAACACGATCGTTACCGGAGTCGGCGGCAAACAAGTCATCGTCGAGGATCCCTCAGGCAATCCAGTCGAATTGTTCGAGCCAATCGTCGCCGAGGCGCGTCTCGCCGATTCCTGAAATGCTGTACTGCTCTCGGAGAGTTCCTTTGAAAATGCGATACTCACTCGGCGCGGTTCTACTCATACTCCTGGCCTTCGCAGCCGGAGCACCGCGCGCTTTGGCTCAAACCGCGTGGCAACCCTCGGCGGGCCACACGCAAATCCCGATTTGGCCCAACTCTCCGCCCGGTGCAGTGCGGAACGATTCCGTAGAGACCGCGGACATCGTCATTCACAGCGGCAAGCCCGCACTCGTCGGCGGGAAACCGTGGACTTACGTCGCCAATGTCTCGCGCCCGACGATCACCGTGTACGCGCCGCGCGGCCACAACACTGGCGCCGCAGTGTTCGTCTTCCCGGGCGGTGGCTACGAAATCCTCGCTATCGACCTCGAGGGAACGGAGGCGTGCGACTGGGCGACTTCGAAAGGAATGACATGCGTGCTGCTCAAGTACCGCGTGCCGTGCGCCGTGTCAGGGCCGCATCGTGAATGCCTGACTGCGCTCCAGGATGCGCAGCGCGCGATCTCACTCGTCCGCTACAACGCCGCGAAAATGCATATCGATCCGCGCAAGATCGGCGTGCTCGGCTTCTCCGCGGGTGGTCATATGGTCGTGACGACGACCACTGAGTTCTCCAGGCGCGCGTATCGCGCGGTCGATGCAATCGACGCGGTGAGCTGCCGGCCGGACTTCGGAATCGCGCTCTACCCGGGCCACCTCGCGACGCACACACGGCCCGTGCTCAACTCGCACGTGCGTGTCACCAGTGCGACGCCACCGACGATGCTGATCCAGGCGCAGGATGACCCGGTCGATCCCGTGGAGAATTCGCTCGTCTACTTCGCCGCGCTCCAGAAAGCGGGCGTGCCGGCGGAGCTGCACATCTTCGCGCACGGCCGACACGCGTTCGGCCTCCGGCCAACCGACCAGCCGATCACGCGCTGGCCAGCGCTCGCCGAGTCGTGGCTGGCGTCGATCGGAATGATCTCGCAGTAGCTTCATCGCGCGACATCCGTGCTGCTTTCCGGGGAAAATCGATATGCCTAACATCATTGGCCACGAAGCCGCCATTCCAAACCCGGCGCTCAAGCCGTTGAGTTTCCTGATCGGTGAATGGCGGACGGAAGGCTCACATCCGCTGATGCCGGGCGTAGCACTGCACGGACGCGCCAGTTTTGAATGGGCAGATGGCGGCGCCTTCCTGATCTGGCGTTCCGAGATCGATGAGCCGAAAATTCCCAGCGGTATCGCAATACTCGGCACCGACGATGACACTAAGGAGTGCTCGATGCTCTATTTCGACGAGCGCGGTGTGTCGCGTCGATACCTGGTTGCGTGGCAAGACGGTGGATGGCGGTGGTGGCGGGATTCTCCAGCGTTCTCCCAGCGATGCACGGTGGCGCTCAAGGATGGCAACAACCGAATGGAAGCGCGAGGTGAAATGAATCGTGGCAAAGGCTGGGAGCCGGATCTACAGCTCACGTACATTCGCACGCGTTAGCGTCATCGCTATGTTTGCCTCGACCAGGCGACATCGCACGCTCACGCTTACTGCGCTCGCCCTGGCGTTAGCGAACGCCGCGCACGCGCAGACGGAGTATTACCGCCACTCCGTTTTCGATAACAGCATCGAGCGCGACTTCTATTACTACAGTTTCGCGCAGGCGACCGCGCCGAGCACGCTCGAAGCGAAGGACTGGCGATTGCCGGTCGACAGTGTCCACTTCCTCTCACCACCGAACGCCCTGCGAATCAAGTGGCAGTCGATGGCCGGCGGAGGGTGGGACGCCGAAGTTCACCTCGACAATTTTCGGAATCGCTCTCCGGGACTGAGCGGGCGAACGCTCTACTTCTGGATTTATTCGCCGACGGCGATCTCTGCAGCGGACCTGCCGAATCTCATGCTGTCGAATGCGCGCGAGGGACTTCAGGTCGCGACCTTTCCGGGCAGTTTCACCTCGCCCGAGCCACTAAGCCGCTTCGTTGGCGATCTTCCCGCTGACAAGTGGGTCGAGGTTCGCGTGCCGATGACGACGCTGCGCAGCACGTCGATCTATCCATTCACCCCAGAGCAGCTGCAGAGCGTCATCTTTCTTCAGGGTCGCGCCGACGGCGCGAAGCACACTTTGATCGTGGACCAGGTGCACGTTGGGCCAGAGCCGTGGTCGTCCTCGAAATCAGTCGGCGCGCCCGCCGCGCCGGTGCGCGTAACGGCAAAGGGATATGAACGACATGTAGTGATTGAATGGACGCCCGCCGCGGAGCAAGACGAGCCCGTCGCACACTACGTGGTTTACCGGTCGGAGAACGGCGGCGCGTATCGCGCCGTCGGGATCCAGGTGCCCGGTGTCCATCGATTTGTAGATTGGCTTGGACGCACTGGAGCGACCGCCAGCTATCGCGTCGCCAGCGCCGAGTGGAGCAATCGCACATCGCCATCATCGTCGACTGCGACAGCATCAACGCGCGCGATGAGCGACGACGAGTTGCTGACCATGCTTCAGGAAGCCGCCTTCCATTATTACTGGGAGGGCGCTGATTCGAGCTCCGGCATGACGCACGAGAATATGCCGGGCGACGATCGCATCGTCGCGACGGGCGCCAGCGGATTCGGCATCATGGCGTTGCTCGCGGGCATCGATCGCGGCTTCATCACTCGGCAGCAAGGTCTAGAGCGGCTCACGAAGATCGTGAGCTTTCTCGAGCACGCCGATCGCTACCACGGCGCGTGGTCGCACTACATGAATGGCGCGACCGGTCACACCATGGCGGTCTTCGGCATGCTCGACGATGGTGGCGATCTCGTCGAGACCGCGTTCCTTATGCAGGGCCTGCTCACCGCTCGACAGTACTTCAATGGTACGAGCGCCGCCGAGCGTTCACTCTATGATCGCATCACGCGCCTGTGGGAATCAGTGGAGTGGGACTGGTACCGCGACGCGACACAGCAGACGGATTTCATCTACTGGCACTGGTCGCCTAAGTGGGGATTCCAGATCCATCACCCGTTGATTGGATTCAACGAAGTGCATGTCGTCTATCTGTTGGCGATCGCGTCGCCGACGCACGGCATTCCCGCGAGCACGTACTACTCGGGGTGGGCGAGTCAGGCAACGATGGCGCAGTCGTATCGCGAAGGATGGTCAGGAAGCAACGACGGGAATCATTACCGTAACGGCAACAGTTACTTCGGAATTCCGCTCGACGTCGGCGTGGGGACAGGCGGCCCGCTGTTCTTTGCGCACTACTCGTACATCGGCGTCGATCCGCACCAGCTGCACGACAGGTTCACGTCGTCGTACTTCCAGAATTTCCGCAACATGGCGCTGATCAACCGCGCTTACTGCATCGCCAATCCGAAGCACCGGGTCGGCTACGGCGCTGACGCGTGGGGACTGACCGCGAGCGACGGACCGTCGGAGTATGTGCCGCACGCGCCGGACAGCGCGCACGACACCGGGACACTGACGCCGACGGGAGCGCTCGCATCCTTCCCGTACACTCCCACGGAATCAATGGCTGCGTTCAAGCATTTCTATCGAGACCTCGGCGCTGAGCTGTGGGACATCTACGGTCCGCGCGACGCGTACAATCCGGGTGCAGACTGGGTGTCGCCGATTTACATGGGACTGAATCAGGCGCCGATCGTGGCGATGGTCGAGAACTATCGCACGGGATTGTTGTGGCGAACTTTCATGTCCAATCCCGAAATCGGCGTCATGCTCAAGAAGCTCGACCTGGCCAGTAGATGACAAGATTCTACCGTGAGTTGTGGAATGAGTTTCCGGCAGATAAAATCTGGGTTCTGCGTTCGCGGAGACTACGTTGAAAGCTTCATTGCTGGCGGCAGGCATCGCCTCGTTGGCGGTCCTCTCGGCGCCCTTGCCCTGCGGCGGTCAAGCCTCGCCCGTACAAGCGGCTTCAATTCCCAACCCGCTGCCAGCGCTTACTCAGGCCCTAGCTGGCAAATGGCAGCTCGACGTACGTTTCGAAGCCGTTCCCTCTACCGGCAATAAGGTCGTCGTCGGATCCGGGGAAGAATCGTGGAGCGCAGGTCCGGGCGGCATCACACTCATCGAGCAGGAACACATTCCGTCGCCGTACGGCGACACGTTCCTGATGGGCATCATCTGGTGGAACAGCAGCGGAAAGCTTCTCAGCGGCGTGGAATGCAACAATTATTTGCCAATCACCTGTGATCTCAAGGGCGGACTCAACGACATTACCATCAGCTGGGATGGAAAGAAATTTCAGATCGACGAGCTAGAGACTCACAATGGCCGACACACGGTGTGGCATGAATACTGGAGCGACATCACGGCCGACTCGTTCACGCAGACGGGAGATGTCACCGAACCCGACGGTACCACCACGCGCTTCATGACGGTTCATGGCAAGCGCGTCAAGGAGCTCAAGAGCATCGCGACTCAGTAGGCTCGAGCACAAACAACACTGTGTCAGAGCGACCACGGCTCGACGAAGCGCACCGGAACCTCAAATCAATAAGTCCGTTCTTCATAGTGAAGGACCTGCAAGCGTCGATACGCCATTACATCGACCGCTTCGGATTCGAGCTGGACTTCCAGGGTCCTGCCGACGACGTGTATTACGCTCACGTAAGCCGGGAAGGGATCGGCATCATGCTCAAGGCGATAACTCCCGACGTGCTGCCGGTTCCGAACCATACGCGGCACGAGTGGGCTCGCTGGGATGCGTACATCTACACCGTGGACCCCGACCCATTGTTCACGGAGTTTGAGCGTCGCGGCGCCTCGTTCGTCAAAAAACTCTCGTACATCGATGATGGGCTTTGGGGCTTCGAGGTCATCGATGCTGACGGATACGTCCTCGCCTTCTTTTGCACTCGGAATGAATGAGAAGCGTACCCATCCCCGCTTGGCTCTTAACTCAACGGCCATTGGCTACATCGTCGCGCGCAATGCGCGCCTGACCGCCGCCAAGTGAGCACTCCGCAGAGTCTGGCTGGAACGCGTTGACGGACCAGTGCATCGCCCGATAGCCACCATCGACCGGGATGTTGATACTGTGATGTAGCTGAACTCACGCGCTATGTCGGTACCAGCATCGGTTTCCATGAAAGCCATCATTCTCACCGCGCTCGCGATCGCCGCGTGGCCGGTCCTCGCACAGAGTCAACCGCCGACGTGCCTGAGATATGGGCCGGACACGAGTCGCGTCAGCGGCAGGTTGGAGCGCCACATGTACTATGGCGCGCCGGGATTCGGCGAAAGTCCAAAGCTCGATGAAAAAGAATTTGGATTCTATCTGGAGCTGCCAGCACCTGTTTGCGTGGCGCCGAGCGATGGCGAAGGGGCGAAGAGCGGAATTCGGCGCATTCAGCTGGTTCTCGACAAGCAAGGCTACGCGCGCCTGCGCCGCTTTCTTGGAAAACGCGTCACGTTACATGGCACTCTCTTCGCAGCAATCAGCGGACATCATCACACGCCCGTGCTCCTCAGCGTGTTCAAGCCGGTGCGTTAAAGACGAGTATCGGAGGAAAGATGAAGAAAATATTTCTCTCGACGACGCTGGTACTCTTCGCGCAGCACATCGACTCATCGTCTCTCATGGCGCAATCCAACTCGCCCAGCGCGCCAAGAGGTATTTCCAGGTGCTCGAGCGGTCTTCGAGGTGGCGGGCCGGACTGCCTTCCAGACCGCCGCTTGCTGGTCGCCGTGACCATGAACGGGAATCAACCATCACCGGCTACACGCGGAATCATTGGCATGGCTGCGAGCGCGGGTGGCGCCTTCGCACTGGATGAGTCCAATGCAACGCCAGCGGACTCCGCGATATACGCAGTCATGAATGTGAAACGTGACGCGGAAGGCAACTACCGGTTCGACGAAAGTATTGCCGGTTCCAAGGTCAAAGCGACGGAAGGCTGTCGTGGGTATTCAACCGGCAGCAACGATGACATGGGTTTCGGTGCCTACCTCGCGCTGGAGATTCAGAAACTCGTTCGTTGCGTGCAGCAAGTTCGTGGTATAGGATCGCCTTAGATGAAATCATTTTTGACTCTGGCGATTGTCGCTCTTGCGCTGTCGGGCTGCTCACGCTCGAGCGCTACCGGACCGCTATGCACAGCCGAGTTTCGTTACGGTCTCGCCGTATACGTCAATGACTCCCTGACCAATACCCCAGCTGCATCTGGAGCGAGCCTCGTCGTACGCGACGGCACCTTCAAAGACTCTGTCGCATGGCCAGCTGGCCGCCCGGACCTCAACACCGCGCCGCTCGCAAGTGCTGGTGAGCGTGCCGGCACGTATCAGGTCACTGTGACGAAGCCCGGTAATTTGCCTTGGACAATGAACGACGTTCGCGTCACCGCCAATCAGTGCCACGTCAATCAGGTGAAACTCACCGCTCGGTTGGTGGCAACCCCATGAACGGAGATCCGCATGAAACAGACTTTGTTTGTAACCGCTTCAACCACCGCCGCTCTTCTAGTCACCGCTCTGGCCTGCAGCGACGCGTCTGGTGTTGGCCCGAAAGCCTGTGAGGAAAATGTGCGCGTCGCTGTGGCACCAGAGGCGACTCCGCTCTTTTTTTGGTCGCCAGCGTGTGGCATTTCGTCGCTGTCAGTTGAAACGGTTCAACTAGACCCGGGCGGGCCGGTCGAATTCGTTTGGGGATTCTCTGTCCCGGAGAACACTCCTGTCGGACCGTGGATCCGTTATGGCGAAGCGCCGAGCAGAGCGATCATGCCGGTCCCCGCTCAGCCGCTCGTCAAAGGGACGATGTATCTAGTGCGTGTATCTCAAACCGTTGGTGGTGACGTGCTCGTCGCGAGCGGCGAGGCGGTTTTTACGCGGTAGTTTGAGTTCGCTATCCAGCAGTAGCTACGGCAGACAAAAACGGCACCGTCCTCTGGAGCCACGGATGAAAGCATCAACGTTGTATCGAATCGCTGCTGTTCTTCTGCTCCTCTTTGCAATCGTCCACACCCTCGCCTTTAGCCAGACTGATCCCGCGTGGGGCGTTGACGCTCTGACTAGCTCACTGCGCTCCATTCACTTCGATGTGCAGGGATTCAACCGCACTTACTGGGATTTCTTTCTTGCCGCGGGATTCTCTGTTGGTGTGTTTTATCTCTTCGCGGCAGTATTGGCGTGGCAGTTAGCTCGGGTCCCGATCGCAACCCTCGCGGCGATGCGGACCACCACGTGGGCATTCGCCGTTGCCTTTGCCGCTATCACTGTGCTGAGCTGGATGCATCTCTTTGTCATACCGATTGTCTTTTCAATCGTGATTACAGTCTGTTTGACTGCGGCAGCATGGCTGTCGGCGAATCGGATTGCACCATCGAGCTCGGCGGAAATCGAACGTTAGACCGCGCATCGCGACGAAGCTCAATTGCCGATCGCGCGGTTAGTCTCCGCCCCAACGCAGTCTCCGCCTGTCACGGTCGGCGAGTCGAGGATCTGTGGTATCGCGGCCATCGGGCAACTCCGGAATTTTCGCCCGCCTCGCCAAAGCGAGTGAGCCAGTGGCGCAGGCCACGCACGCCACCGCAAACGTCGGCGCGATCAATAACACATCTCCCCCGCTGAGGGACGCGATCCTGGCGAAGATTGCCGACAGCACAACGCCGCTGATCGCACCCCACACCGCAAAGCGCGACATCCTCATCTGATCGAACTCGCGACGCCGCTCGGTCAGCATCAGGACTCCGAAGAACGCGACACCGGCAATGAAGCCGAGTACACCGAAGACGACAGGGAACGGGACGTCAGTGTTGAATCCGAACAGCCACCGCGGCACCATACCGGCAGCAGACCATGCTGCACCCCAGGCGAAGCCCATCCCGATTGCCCCGCGAACGCGTCGTAGCCACATCCTCTGATCCCCTCCGATCCAGCACTCCGCGCAAACCCGGCGGCACATCGACTCGGGTTGGTTCTACTTTGTGTTGCAAAGTACCTGTCATTGAGAGAAGATTCAATAATGGTTGGCAACATCGTCTCAGGCGTACGGCTTTTATCGACCTTCACCATGGTCGTCGGGTGCGCGTCGCTCAACCCCAGGAGCAAATCGGCTGGTGTCTGTCCTCCTCCGGCCGCTTCAAAACCATTCGCATTGCGAGAAGCGCTCGCGCTCGCAGGGAAATACGAACTGACGATGGCGTCCGAGTGGGAGGACCAACGAGGCAGGGCTGTTCGCGGACATCTCGAGTTGTGGGCGCCCGACACCCTCTTTCAGCACTACGAGCCTGACTGGTACGCGAGATACGATCCCACATCACCAGGTCTTCGACTGCTGCCAAAAGACAGCATTACAAGGTGGACAAAAGGCTACGTGTGGAGACCGCTGATTGGCGTCATAGACATCGATCTGCGCGCGCTATCTCTGCCAACAAGCGGTCGGTTGCAGTCGCGCGATCCATTCGAGCCGGGCGTACGCGTCGAAGGGTCAGAGCTTCAAATCGCACCTCTCCGACTCGGCTTCGTGAAGTTCGACGGAAACTCGACCGCTCTCACGATCGAACGGACATGGGCTGGAGGCTTCAGCGGCAAATGGAAGGAATCTGGCTGGGGCGTCATGGTCCGAAACGGGCGCGAAGTTGCCGATCCTTCAGGCACCTTCTGCGCACGACGGATTGCGACAACAGACTCCCCGTGAGAGTTTGTGTTGAGCTTGATTCGTTAATGGAGGAACGGATGCCGAGAAAACTGTCTCAACGGTATGTCACAGCGAGTAGGCTGAGCCCATAGCCATGTCTTCCATCATTCATTCACAGACGTCGGACATTCCGGCCAACATGACGACGACTGGCTTCGAGGTCGCTGGATTCAGAATCGTCGACAACCTCGGCGTCGTACGCGGCGTTGTCGTCCGATCGCGATCGGTATTCGGAACTGTCGGCGCGGCAATGCAGACGATGCTCGGCGGCAATATCTCGCTCTTTACAGAGCTCGCTGAGCGAACGCGCAAGCAGGCCTTCGACACAATGCTGGTTCAGGCGCACACGGCTGGAGCCGACGCAGTGATCGGAATCCGCTATGACGCGAACGACATTATGAAAGGCGTGACAGAAGTACTGTGCTACGGGACAGCCGTTCGGGTCGAGCCGGTCGAACGCTGAACTATCCGGCCTTCAACGGCCCGATGACTTTGTAGTTGTTGAGCACGATCCCGGATGGGAAAGCTTTCGTGCTCACCAGCTCGAATGCGCGCGCCGGAGTGCCCTCGGCAAAGAAGCGTTTCCCCATGCCTATCACAGTGGGGTAGACCGGCAGCACTACTTCATCCGCGAGCCCGTGCTCGAGCAGCGTCGACGTCAACGTGGAGCTACCCGAAAGAATGAGGTTCGGGCCGCTCTGCGACTTGATGCGGCGAACACCTTCAACGACGTCAGGTCCGACCGCCTCGAACGGTCCCCACTCGAGGCTCTCCGGACGATGCGTCACCACATACTTCTTTGCCGCGTTCAATCTCTCCGCGAACGGACCGCTCGGCGCCTTTGGCCAGAAGTCCGACCACATATCGTATGTGCGACGGCCGAGCAGCAGATCGAATTTCTCCCCGTGCGCGGCGAGCATTTCATCTCTACCAGCCCGCGTGCGATAAGGAGCGGTCCAATCGACGTAAGGGAAACCATCTTCGCCCGAGGACTGAATCACGCCGTCGAGCGAAATGTGTTCGATGATCTTGAGCTTTCTCATTTTTCCTGCGATCTCCTAAAGGGGGCTTCAGCGAGGCCGATTGTCCGCCTTCACAATAGCGACGAACGCCGAAATCGGATTTCGACAAGGATCCCAAATATTTTCACATGTATGGGTTGAACCACCGATAAACCTGACATCAGCGAGGGAAGTAAGCACATGACGCTCATCCGGATGGACAACATCCTGCTGGTGGTCGAGGACCTCGAGGCCATGAAATCCTTCCTCGTGCAACTTGGCATGGAGGTGGAGGGGGAGACCACGGTCGAAGGCGATTGGGTGGATCGCATCGTTGGGCTCGAGAACACGAAGAGCGACATCGTGACGATGCGCACCCCAGACGGCCACGGAAAGATCGAGCTCGACAAATTTCATCGGCCAGCCGCGATCAGAGTCGAGCCCAGGAACGCGCCCGTCAATACGCTCGGTTTCCGTCGTATCATGTTCGAAGTCGACGACATTGACGCCTGCGTTAAACGATTGCTCGCGCACGGCGGCGAGCTCGTTGGCGAAGTCGTCGACTATGAGAACGTTTACCGGCTCTGTTACATTCGCGGACCCGAGGGCATTATTTTCGCGCTCGCCCAGCGAATCCGATAACGCGGAAGCATGGGGTCGTCATGGCAATCAGAATTCATTTAGTCGGTGTCGCACTCGCTTTGACGCTCGCGGGAAAAACCAGCGCGCAATCATCGGCTGCCGCAAATCCAATCGGGACTTGGCGCGGCACATCAACGTGCCTGGTTCATCCGTCCCCGTGCAACGACGAGATCGTCGTGTACCGAATCACTCCGATGAAGTCGCCGGACAGTGTGTCGCTCGCCGCATTCAAGATCGTACGCGGCCAGGAAGAGGACATGGGCGTCCTGAATTGCCTTTTTACGGTAAAGGATGGCCAGCTCGCCTGCGCCATCCCCCGAGGCGTATGGCATTTCACCGTGCGCGGCGACAGCCTCACGGGCGAATTGCGCCGCACCGATAACACGAAGTTTCGAGACGTCCGTGCAACGAGGAATACGCCCACGCCTGCCCCACCCGCGACCAGCCCGAACGAGCTCGCCGCACAGCAAGCTGCATGGAAGGCGCTGGGTGTGAGCGATTACGCCTTCTCCTATCGCGATCGTTGTTTTTGTTCAGGGAGCTACGTCTGGGTCCGTATCACCGTCCATAATTCGAACGTCGCCAACACGCAGATGATTCGAGCCGAAACTGTGCGAGCCGGGCTGGACAGCGGCTACAGACGACCAACCATCGATTCTCTGTTTGCGTGGATCTCCGATGCTTACAAGCGTAATTCCGAGACGGTCGATGTTGCCTATGATCCGCAGTATCACTTTCCCCTATCTGCCCAGATTGATGGAAGCACGACCATCATCGACGACGAGTTCGAGTTTGCCGTTCAGGACTTCACCCCACTCGGACCTGCGGTGAAACACTAACAAATACAACGCACCGCCATGTCGAAACCCAGGTCACGGTATCACACGATACCGCACCGCCATGCCCTCTTCGTTATGAAATGAAACGTGGCAATGAAACAACCACGTGCCGACGTTATCGGGCACCATGTCCGCGATCGACATCTGCATCATAGAGAGCTGGGCCACATCGGTACGCATGCCGTTGAGGACGACCGTGTTCCCGTGCCAGTGCGGCGCGTGAAAATCGAAATCGTTGGTCGATGACATCAGGTACCAGCGCACCTTCTCACCTTTTCGCATCGTCATGTCCGACAACGGCATGCCGCCGTGTACGAAGCCGTTGATCGAGAATTTCACGAACCACGGATAGCCTTCCTGCCTCAGCGACGGATTGGGAATCGGACCAAGAACGTGCATCGAGTCTGGCGATGGGAGGTTTTCTCCGGCGAGCCAGCTGTCCTCCTCGTGCACCTGCGCGAAGTCCGCGACGATCTCGCGGTCCACGTCTTTGGGACTTCCATCCGGTCGCGCCATCCCACGGGCGGTGATGAGTATCGGGCCCATGAGACCTGAGTTGATGTCGCGCACCTCGTCGACATGGGAGTGATACATCCACATGACGGAGCTGCCATCCATCGGGCCCGGTCCCGCTCGCGCCGGCACTGGCCATACGTACGTGTAAGTCCCGCCCGGAGGTACCGCATCGTCACGCTTGTCGCGAGCCGGTGTTCCATCGTCGTATGGGACGCCCTCTGAGCTCTTCTCGTAGAACACTCCGTGCGGATGCAAGCTGTATGGTCGGTGACCATTGTTCCGAAACACTACGCGGATAGTATCGCCCACCACGGCGCGAATCAGTGGTCCAAGAAAGCCGAGGTGCGCCCACTCGGGTGGCCTTACTTTGCGCGTGCGAAATGTGCTGTCGGTGTATTCAACATAGAGGACCTTTTTATATGCTGTGCTTTCCGCGCGCGGCTTGGATTTGCCGAAAAAAGCCGAATCGGTGTACGGGGTGCCGAGGATACCATCGCGGCCGCCAGGCACGTAGTCCCACATGACCTCGTCGGCGGCGATGAAGTACGCGCGGGTCTGACCACCGGAAGAAGGGCTTTGCGCACTCAGGTTGCTCGCGAAGAGCAAACTGAGTAGGAGCAGAGCGAAGATGGGACAACGTGGTTGACGTGCCACGACAGCCTCCCGGTGAATGTCCTTGTAACGAGCGTTACGCTTTTTTCCTCGGATGATGTAGTTCTGTTCATTTGTCGCGGCTAGCGTCGTTATACGTAGTAATGTTGCTGTCAGTTAGTGGAGCTCGAATGAGACGGTTTATCTCCCAACGAATCCTCGGATCGACGTGGCGATCATAATGCACCGCGTGTCGATTCTCCTATTACTCCTTCGTCGTAACTGTGAAATCCGGTTAAAGCAGTCCGCACAGGAGAATCGCAATGTCTAAGCTCCTCGCAGTTATGTCCGTGTCACTCGACGGCTTCGTCGCCGACCCAAACGATGGCGTGGAAGAAGTTTTCGCCTGGTACATGAACTCGGGTAACGTCGAATTCAAAACGGGAGGCTCGGATCCGATGACCTTCAACGTGTCCGCGCCGAGCGCGGAGCACCTTCGCAGTCTGTGGGCAGAACTCGGGGCGGTGCTAACTGGTCGACGCACTTTCGACAAAGCCCAGGGTTGGGGCGGGAATCACGCATGGGGCCCCGCGTTCGTACTTACGCATGAAATTCCCTCTGGGTGGCCCCGACCCAATTCGACGGTGAACTTCGTCACCGACGGTCTCGAGAGCGCCGTGAAAAAAGCCAAAGCCGCCGCCCGTGGAAAGAACGTTGCAGTTCACGGTGCTGATACCATCCAGCAACTGCTGAACGCCGGCCTGCTCGACGAAATCTGCGTCGACGTCGCCGCGGTTCTGTTGGGCGATGGAATCCGACTCTTCGATCACCTCGCCGACACTCCCGCCATTCTTGGCAATCCCACCTCGATCAACGGCCTTGGCGTTACACACCTGCGCTACCCGGTCAGCAACAGGAGCAAGTAAAATGCGACTCGATGTCTATGTGAATTATCGCGGTAACTGCGAGGAAGCGTTTCGCTTCTACGAGAAGCAGCTTGCCGGCAAGATCACCCAGATCGTCCGCCACCGCGACATGCCCAATCCCTCTACACCCGCGGACTGGAAAGACAAAATCCTGCACGCACGCATCGAGATCGGCACCATCGTGCTGATGGGTGCGGACATCCCGCAGGCCGAGCCAATGCGGAGTGCTTATCTCACGCTGACGGTGGACAGCGAGGCCGAGGCGGAGCGCACGTACGCATTGCTGACAAAAGGCGGTGAGATCTTCATGAAGCTGGAGAAGACACCGTTCGCGAATCGATTCGCGATGCTGCGCGATCGATTCGGCGCATCGTGGATGCTGCTGCATCAGCCCGCAGCGTCGTGACGGTTGTCACGCAGATTACAGAGGGACGTTAGCCCGACACTACTTCGAAACTCCGCTTGTCAGTCGGCGACGCGTGTTGTAAGGTTGCACACGTTTTCGCAACCGGCCGATGCGCGACAAAAATCGACTTACACCTGGAACCGCAGCTCTCGTTGCTTCCTTTCTCGCCGTCACCGCGGCGGGAAATCCCGTGGCGCGAGTTGCGCCAGTCGTTGCGCCGGGAGCGGTCGCGGCGAACGACAACCGCACACCGGCCGGCACGTACGTCGGCGACACTCTTCTGCTCCGGCTCACTCTCGCGACAGTCGCCTGGCACTTTGTCGGCGACAGCAGTCCGGCTCTGACCGTCGCGGCGTTCGCCGAAGAAGGAAAGACGCCAACGATTCCTGCGCCGTTGCTCCGCGTACGGGTGGGCGCGCCGATCCACGTGGTGATTCAGAATACCTTCGACGATACTCTCATCGTTCGCGGATTCAGCGAGCGCGATCCGGCAGTCGATTCGCTAATTCTGCTGCCGCGGACGATACGTGAAGTCACGTTCTCCCGCCATCAAGCCGGAACCTTCCAGTACTGGGCGACGCTGGCTGAATGGCAGCGCAACGTTCCGCTTCCTCTCAAGGCTCGTAAGCATGGACTCATGCGTCCGCGCTTCGACTCGCAGCTGACCGGCGCGTTCATCGTCGATCCGCCGGGATCGATCCCGAACGATCGGATATTCATGCTTACCGAGACCGTCGATCAGGCACCGCCGATTCGTAACGACCCACGAGGCATGCCGGGTCGAGAGTTCACCGCAATCAACGGACGCTCCTGGCCCTTCACGGAGCGCCTGCACTACACGGTGGGCGATACGATCCATTGGCGCATCATCAACGCGACGTTTCAGTCGCATCCAATGCACCTGCACGGCTTCTACTTTCGCGTCGACGCGTCAGGGACCGCTGACCCGAACCTCGATTCGATCTACGCGCCGTCGCAACGGCGCATGGTCGTGACCGAAGGCATGAAGTTCGGAGGTGACACCAAGGCGATCACCTGGTCACCGGACCGGCCGGGCAACTGGATCTTCCACTGCCACCTGGCGAGCCACAACGCGAAACTGCCACAAGTCGACGACCCGAAAGAAATCGAATATCCGGAGCACGATCACGGCGACCCCGATCAGCACGCAACGACGGGAATGAACGGGCTCATCCTCGGCATCACAGTAGATGGCAAAGTGAAACGCGCGCCGCCGTGGCACCCGGCAAGGCGGCTACACCTCTTCGTGCAGTCCGACTCCATCACCGGCGATTCATCGCGGCGGTGGGGATACGTTCTGCAACGCGGCGTCGAGCCGCGACGCGATTCGCTGGAAAGTCCGGGACCGCTATTGCTTCTCACCCGCGGCGAGCCGACGAGTATCGTGGTGACCAATCGTACGCCGGAGCCGACTAGTGTGCACTGGCACGGAATCGAATTGGAGAGTTATTACGACGGCGTCGCTGGCTGGAGCGGGAGCGCCGGAGCGACAGAACCTGCGATTCGCCCCGGGGCGAGTTTCGAAGTGCACATCACGCCGAAGCGCGCCGGCACGTTCATGTATCACACGCACTTCAACGACATGCGGCAGCAGTACGGCGGCCTGGTCGGCCCGATTGTCGTGCTCGAGCCGGGCCAGCGATGGGATGCCCAACGCGAGATGCTGGTCATGATATCTGACGGCCCTCACGCCACCATGCGGGTCAACGGCTCGGCGTCCCCGCCACCGAGAGTCCTTCATGTCGGAACCACTTATCGGATTCGCGTAGCGGACATCGCGATCTACCATCAGCACACGTCGGTGCGGGTGGTGCGAGACTCCTCAGCGTTGACGTGGCGAGCTGTCGCCAGGGACGGGTTTACTCTGCCGCCGCAGCAGGCGATGGTGCAGCCGAGCGCTACTTTTCTCGGGAGCGGCCAAACGATGGATTTCGAGTTTACGCCCGAAGCGCCGGCAGACTTGAGGCTCGAAGTCGATCGCGATGGCCCGTTCCACTTTCACGTTGCCGTCCCGTTGCACGTCGTCGCGAACTAGCCCGCGTCAGAAGCAACGAAACGCATAGACCTCCTACGGACTACATGTCAGCGCCTGCACTCCAAACGCCTTCAATGGAGTCTTGCCAGCCGCAGTTAGCGCGGCATTCAGTGCGCTGAGATCACCGCCATTGATTGCGCGCCAGGCAGCGATCGACTTCCCGAGATCGTTGCATGACGCCTGATATGCCGCGAGCATGGCCGCCGTCGGCGCGACATCTCCGTTCTCGAATGTGCCGAGCTGATTTAGCAGTCGGTTGACCAGCGCGACCAGCGTTGGACGCGCGCTCGCACCGAAGCCCGCACCACCGAAGTTGAAGCCGCCGCCGGTCGCAGCGCCGCCCAGTGTGTCGAGCTTCGCGATGTATTCCCGGATGGTCTTCACCGCGTTGCTCGTTGAATCGCTCGCCATGATCGCGCGCAGCTGGAATCGCGTGGTGTCCGTCTGCTTGAATGCATCGAACGCGGCTCGCTCCAAAGCGCTCAGTTTCCTTATCAGCGCGTCCTGCGCCTTGAGCGCGGCGACACTCACCGGCGACCGTGGGTCGCTGGTGACAGTGACCTTCTGCGTCTGCGACTTTCCGTTCGCGGTGAGACGCACGGTGTACGTACCGGGCGGCACCAACGACCCCTCCGGCGACGCTGGCGTCAAACCAGGATTGGCGTTGATCTCGAAAGTGTGCACGAATGCGGGTGGCGCGTCGTAACGTAAATCCCAGTTCACGCGGTGCATGCCTGCATCCGTGGGCAGCGGCTGCTCGACTTTGACCCAGAAATTCGGGTGCGGCGGTTTCGCTGCCTCGGGCACCGGCGGAATCGGATCACTCGAGTAGTGCCGCACCGCGACGCCCGAGGAATCGACCACGTCGAGTGTCACTCTTCCACTCTGCTTCGATCCCAGCCAGTAATAAATGATCGCGCCATCGGGCGGGTTCAGCGCGTGCGGGACTTCGACAGGGAAAGGCGTGTCCGCGCCAACGTTGCGACGCACACGCACTGCACCGTCCGGCTTGAAGAGATGCACATCCTCGTTCGCCGTCGCGTTGCTCACCTGCCGCAGCACGGCGTAATCATCAAGGACGAATATTCCACGACCGTAGGTGCCGACGATCAGATCATTGCCCTTGATCGCGATGTCGCGGAACGAAGTCGTCGGCAGATTGAGCATCAACGACTGCCACGAGTCACCATCGTCGAATGACACGTACATCGCGCTCTCAGTGCCGAGGAAAAGCAGGCCCGGCCGCTTCGGATCTTCGCGCAGGATGCGCGCATAGCTGCCGTTTGACTCGCCGGTTGCGAGACCGCTGGTGATCAACGTCCACGTCTTGCCGTAATCGCGGGTGCGAAACACGTACGGGTTGTAATCGGCCCACCCGCGCGCGTCGACAGTGACGTACGCCTCGGCGGCGTTGGTGTGCGACGGTTCCACCGAGTGGATTTGTCCGGGCTTCGCAAAACCTGACACGTCGGCCCATGTCCGACCGTTGTCACGCGTGACTTTCACCAACCCGGTGCTCATGCCGACCCAGATCGTGCCCCGCGCCACTGTGGACGCTCCGATCGACATGATGGTGCCGGGGATCGGTTCGCCTGGTTTTGGCGTCGCTGTGTCCGCCGGGACCTGAAAAGTTCCTGGATACGCCAGGTTCGGGCTCACCTTCGTCCAGTGCGCGCCGCCGTCGGTGGTCGCCATCAGATACTGATAACCGGCGAACAACCGGTGCGCATCGAAGGGATCGAACAGCAGCGGCGCGTCGCTGTTGACGCGAAGATGCAGCGATGGATCCTGCGCGGCGCTCACATTCACCCACTGCTCGCTCGGATACGAGATTTTGACAACGCCGTTGCCAGTGGCGTACACCGTATTCGGATCGAGCGGATCCGGCAGAACCGTTCCCCACTCCCAGCCGTTCACCGGGTTCCAGTCGAGCGGCGTCACCGCGCCAAGGTTGCCGCGCGCGCGAGTGCGCACGGCGCCTGCGTCCTGCTGCGACGCGTAGATCCAGTACGGAAAAGAATTGTCGGCGGCGACGTGATAGACCTGTTCGGTGGATTGATTGTACCACGAGCTCCACGTATCGCCGCCGTCGAGCGTTACGATCGCGCCCTGATCGTAGCCGAGTATGATGCGCTTCCCGTTCGTGGGATCGATCCAGCCTTGCTGCGGATCGTCGCCGCCCGGCGCGCCCCTGAACCCGGTGAAAGTATTGCCGCCGTCGCGCGAGATGTACGATGCAGTGTTGAAGACGTAGACCAGGTCCGGATTTTTCGGATCGATGTAGACGCCGCAGTTGTAGCCGCCCTGTCCGTTGCGGATGCGGGTGTCGGTCGCGTCCATCTGCTTCCACGTCGCGCCGCCATCATCAGAGCGAAACAAGCCAATATTGGTAGTGAAATAGAGGCGTTGCGCGTTGGTTCCATTCGCGACGGCGATCGACGTGCGACCGTTGATGCGCGGCAGTCCGCCGCCGGTGAGCTCCTTCCACGTCACTCCGCCGTCCAGCGATTTGTAGATCGCGGTGCCCGTCGGGCCCTGCGCACGCTGACCACCCGCGCCACCAAATAATCCGCCAGCCGGTACGACCGGTGGCCCGCTCGGCGGCGGTGGTGAGTAGTGGCGCACCGTCGTCGCAAAGACGATGTCGGGACGGTCGAACGCGATCGCCAGCTTCTGGATGCCGGTCGAGTCGTCCACGAACAGCGTTCGCGTCCAGCTACTTCCGCCGTTCGTCGAACGGAACACGCCGCGATCCTGAGTCTTGTGGCGAACGTCGCCCTGCGCGGCGACGAGAACCACGTTCGGGTCGCGCGGGTCCACGACAATACTCGGAATCTGCTTCGTCTTCTCGAGACCGATCCGCGTCCAGGTCGCGCCGGCGTCGGTGCTCTTGTACATGCCGTTGCCCTCTGCGATTCCCCCGCCGGTGATCAAATCGCCGGTGCCGACGTAGATGGTGTTGCCGTTCGACGGTGCGACTTCCACCGCTCCGATCACTTCCGCGTCTTTTACGTTGTCGAAGATCGGCCACCAGGTGGCGCCAGCGTTCGTCGTCTTCCACACCCCGCCCGCAGGCAGACCGATGTAGAAAGTCCCCGGCTCGCCAACGACGCCGGAGACTGCCGATATGCGCCCGGCCCGGAACGGACCGACATTGCGCCACACGAGTCCGGAAAGCAGATCTGGCTTGATTGGTGTCGCGGCGACGGAAATCGCGGCGACGATGGTGACGATTACGGTCAGGAAGACAGCGCGTTTGGTGTTCATCGCGGTGCTGGATGGGGTGAAGTTGGTGGACTAATATGCGCAAGCGCTTTGGGCGCCGTCATCAAGGAGGACTCAGTGGATACACGGATCACTTACCTGACAATCGCCATGCTGGGCTGCGCCGCTCCGGCCTCTCAGGGGATTCCGACCCAGCGCCCGTCGCCCGCACGGACAGCGACGCCACCGTGCGGTCCGGGGCTGAACATCAAGAACACGGCGAGAGATTCGCGCTGCTTCGAGCTGCGTACGTACACCCTGCAGGGCGGGAGCTCCGCCGATGTTCTGCACGCACGTTTCCGCCAGCGCACTATCGCGCTGTTCGAGAAGCACGGGATGACCGTGATCGGGTTCTGGCAGCCCGTCGCGAGGCTCGACCAACTCGTGTATATCCTTGCTTACCGCGACGCCGCGGCGAGAGATTCGGCGTGGGCGGCGTTCAGCGCAGATCCGGATTGGGTGAGAACGCGCACCGAGATGCAAGTGAGTGTCGACGTCGACAATACGTTCATGGTAGCGACCGACTACAGCCCGATCAAATGACACAACCGCTACGCTATTCGATCAACGTGACGCTGGACGGTTGCTGCGATCATCGTGTGGGGATCGCCGACGAAGACATTCATCGTCACGCGATAGAAAACATCGATCGCGCGGATGCCCTCCTCTTCGGCCGAGTGACTTACGAGATGATGGAAGTAGCCTGGCGAGGACCCGCACCCGCGGGAACTCGGCCCGATTGGATGGAGCCGTTCGCGCGCACCATCGACGCGAAAAAGAAATACGTCGTCTCGAGCACTTTGGACAAAGTCGATTGGAACGCGGAGCTGGTTCGCGGCGATTTGGGTAAGGCAGTTCGGGAGTTGAAGTCGCGGCCAGGCAAGGGACTGTTTACTGGAGGCGTGAAGCTCCCGCTGGCGCTGGCGGAGCTGGGACTAATCGACGAGTACGAACTTGTGGTGCATCCGCGGATAGTCGGGCATGGACCGAAGTTGTTTGAGGGGCTATCTAAGCTCGTCGACTTGAAGCTGGTGAGCCGTGAGGAATTCCGCTCGGGGGCGGTGGCGATGCGGTACGAGCCGAAGAGGTAGGATGGCATGTCGTTCGCCGCTAAAATTCGGCATTAGATGGTGCATTCACGCACTAAAAAGAACGGCAGCGCGAATCTGTTGACGTGGGGCAGCGGCGACTTACGAACCAGATCCTTCGCAAACGTGTAGCGATGACAGTGACGATTCCACTCCAACGAATCTTCCGAGTGACGCTCTCGCTGGCGGCAGCCGCCTCTCCTCTTTCCAGCTGCCACCTGATCACTGACTGCACTTACGAGACGCGGTACGCAAGCGCCTCCGGCTCGATCATCGAGAACGGTTCAGAGCTGGTCCACGCGGATATAACCGTCGGTGCGAATCGAGGCTCCCTCGAGTGGAAGAGTTTCGATCGCACTATCAGCGGCCCATCGCTGATGGGTCACGTCCTCGCGATAAGGCTGGTCCGATCTGACCAGCCGGGAATCTCCCTGCTCGATCTTCCGCTCGATCCGCCAGGTTCACCACTTATATCTGGTGGCGGATTGATCCAGCATCCATCAGAAGCATCTCCCAATCTCAATGGGCTCTACGAGATCGTCGCCGGCGGACTCGCCTCGATAGAACTCGACACGGATATTTCATCGCAACCGCGCCTGTCGATCCCCCTTACCGTCACCGGCAAGAGGGATTGGTTTCGTCCGAGCAACTGCTACTGAGCACAGCTCCAAACAATCGCGCGGAATCAGAGGAGACACTCGATGAATACGGTGTTGTGGATTCTGCAGATCGTCGGCGCGCTCCTTTACCTGTCGTCGGGCGTGATGAAAGTGTTCATGTTCGACAAGGTGAGCGTGGATGTTCCATCCTTTGGCGCGTTGCCGCGAAATGCGTGGACCGCACTCGGCATCCTCGAGCTGCTGTGCGCTGTCGGGCTCATCGTGCCTGACGCGTTTCACTGGCATACGCAGCTGACCGTCCTTGCGGCGACGATCCTCGCGGTCGAAGCACTCGTGTTCATCGGCGTTCACGTCAAATACCGCGAGATGACGCCGATCATCATGAGTGCCGTGCTCGGCATCGTGATGGCGTTCATCGCTTACGGCCGCTCGGTGCTGTACCCGATCGTGTGATGACATTGGAAGCGTCGCTCACTGCTCTATTCCGCGCTATCGCAGACGGAGATGTTGCTCACGTCTCAGATTTGCTCGACGCCTTTCCTCATCTCGCTGTTGAACAGGCCGCAACCGGCGCGACACGAGCTGCAGCCGCGCCGTTCTATCTCGAGCAGATCGAGCACTACTTTTTCCAGCACAGTGGGATCCGAAGCTTGGAATTCACGTGACTTGAAGTCGCGGC
>JADMIO010854414.1_pt1 | contig 56620 bp, 33 predicted proteins | sample 8958161 | NCBI WGS metagenome assembly JADMIO01 (sample SAMN16585339, study PRJNA669376) | soil metagenome | isolation source: Crop rotation soil | place: USA: Cullars Rotation, Alabama | collected 2011
GCCGCGACTTCAAGTCACGTGAATTCCAAGCTTCGGATCCCACTGTGCTGGAAAGCAACTTCCATTTCGCGGCGATTGGCAATCCGGCTTACTTTGATCGGGAGTTGTTTCAGAGTCGCTGATTCGAAAGCGAGAGAGTAAGAGACAGAGAGCCGGAGAGAATGCCAAGTTCTCTCCGGCTCTCTGTCTCTTACCCTCTCACTCTTTCACCAGTGCAAAACTTTCCGTAATTCCGGCAAATGATTCCGGCTGACGTTGACCTGTTGCCCGCCCGTCAAGCTTAGCCGCGCCGTGTTGTTGTCAAAAGCGTTGATCTCGCGCACGTGATTGAGATTGACGATGGCTTGCCGGTGGACGCGCTGAAAGACCGCCGGGTCGAGTACCTCTTCCAATTCTGTCAGCGCGGTGTATTTCGTCCAGAACTCGCCTTCCGCAGTTGCGGCGCAAACGACGCCGTGTTCGACGCGCAATGAAGTGATTTGTTCGACATTCAAAATCAGGATGCGCCCTTGCGCACGCACTGGTAGGCGTTGCAGATAACTGGTGGCGGGCCGTTGAAACTGCTGGATAAGTTGCGTCAGTTGCGCCTGATTGGTTTCCGGCTTGGTCAGCTTTTCGCGCGCTTTGGTTAGAGCCTGTTCCAGCCGCTGCCGGTGCACGGGTTTGAGCAGGTAATCCACCGCGCTGACTTCAAAGGCATGCACAGCGTACTGATCAAACGCCGTAACAAAGATGACCAACGGCAAGGTTGCGGCCTCAACCAGCCTAAGCACGCCGAAGCCATCAAGCTCAGGCATCTGCACATCGAGAAAAACCAGGTCGGGCTGTTCGGCTTCTATCTTCGCCACCGCATCCGCACCGCTCTCGGCCTCGCCGATAACCTGCACTTCGGTAAACGCGGCGAGCATGCGTTGTAGGCGGCGGCGCGCTAGTTCTTCGTCATCTACAATGAGTGTGCGAATCACTGTCATTGTGCTGATACAGCCTCATTGATTGATTCAATCGGTGCCGCTAGCGTTTCAATTTCTGTTAGCGGTACAGCAAACGAAACGGTAGTGCCCTGCTCTAGCGCGCTGTCTATGTGCAAGCGCGCCGCTACGCCATAAAGTCTCATCAAGCGGCTGTTGACATTTGACAGCCCAACGCCGCGCGTCAACAGATTGCCCATCTCCGCAAACGGAATGCCTACACCGGTGTCAGCTACGATGACGTGCAACTGACCGTGTCGCAGGCTGGCCGAAAGCGTGATCACGCCGCCGCTATTCAATTTGCCGATGCCGTGTTGAATGGCATTCTCGACCAGCGGCTGAATTGTCAGCGCCGGGATTCTGACCGGCAGCGTTTCTGGCAACACAGCTTTTCTGAATTGCAGCTTGTTACCCAGTCGCACCTGCTCTACTTCTAGATATGTTTCGACCAATTCAAGCTCTTGTGACAAAGGGATAATCTCAGTGCTCGGCTTGAACGCATGGCGGAATAGCTCGGCTAGATTTTCCAGCAAGGTTTCGGCGCGCGGCGGGTCTTCGGCAATCAGCGCGGCGACTGAGTTGAGCGCGTTGAAAAAGAAGTGCGGATTGATCTGCGCGCGTAAGGCCATCAATTCTGATTGGGCAACCAGCTTGCGCAGTTCTTCCTCTTCGATGGCCTGCTGGCGTTGTGCTTCATTCAAGCGCAGGTTTTCGAGCGTGCGACCAATCTCGGCAGCCACGGCGCGCAACACGCTCAACTCTTCGCTCAAATAACTCTGCCCATAAGCCCGCCTGCCAACCAAGATCAGGCCCGCCAACTCCGCACCTGCACGAATCACCAGCAACAGTTCGACATCCTTGACTGCTAATTCGGCTTCCAGCTTTTCGTTGTTGAGTTGCCTGCGCAACAGCACATTCGCGCGTAGCGCCTTCACTAATCGCTTCACTAATTCATCTGAAGCTGGCGCGAAGCGCACCGCTTCAGCGGCGAAGCCTTCCTGCACCGCTGCGCATGCTGCTGCGAGCAACGACGCTTCATCGCTGGCACCACGCAAACGCTCGGCAAACCAATCCAACAGACGCGAATAATCGCGGCGCTTGAACAGATGCCGATCAACCAGCCGGTAGATTTGATCGCGCAGCGGCGGATAGGCGGCGTACAACCACAACCACAGCGTTGTGTAAAAGACCCCACGCAACGTCTCGTTCGAGACGCGCAGGAAGAGGAGTCTCGTCGGGTACTCAATCAACTTCCCGTAAAGCAGCGATAGCGCGAAGATCGCAAGTAGCGCCAGACCACGCTTCAACACGATGTCCATGAAGGTCGCTTTGTAAAAGCGATAAGCAGCCGCCAAACCAACGATGATCGGCGACAACGACAGCGCCAACATAATCTCGCTCTGCCGCCAGTGTTGCCATTCAGCTAACCAAGGCAGGCCGAGCGCATTGGTCATGACAGCAGCGAGTTGCAATCCATTCCAACCCAGCGCCGCCGTCGCGACAATCAAAGCTGCCCATATCCCGCCGCGCCGGTTGTGCCCGACTTTAACATCGCGCACCAACAACACGACCAAAATCGCAAAGATCAGCGCGCCGATCAGGAAACCAAAAAACGCCGCCACTTCGCGCAGCTTGAAAGAGGCTTGCGCGCTGGGTTGCGCCAAATTCTGCAAACGTAGCTCGGCAGCGGCAGCCGTGGACGAGTTCAGATTTAACTCGACGGCGCGTTGCCAATTGAGACGCGCCTGCTCCGCTTCGCCCATTTTGTTATAGGCGTCGCCGAGCGTCAGCAGCATCTCGGCACGTTGGGGCGCGCTGTTAGGTTGGCCTTCGAGCAGGCGGACGAGATGAGAAAAGTCGTCAACAGCGAGTTGGTCGCGCCCGGCGATAGATGGGGTGTAGAGGGTAGAATAACCGCGTATCCGGCGTACCTCTTCATTATCGGGTGCGAGCGCGACAGCACGATCCAGATCGCCAAAGTTTTTTTGGGCAGTCGCGTAAGCTTGTCCTGCGGGCACTAAGCTATAGCCCAGTTTCAGGCCCTGCAATGAACCACGATAGGCCAGCGCAACCGCATTATTCGGTTCATCGGCCAGCAAGCGGTCAAGGATTTTCTCAGCCTCGGCCAAAGCAGCGGTGTCATACTCGGTGGCCAGCGCATAATAACTGCGCGCCAAATCGAGTTGGAGTTGGCGATTGGCTGGATCAGCGGCAGCGCGGCTTTTCAGATATTCGATGTAATTGCGCAACTGCTCGCGCGATTGTTTGCGCGCGAGCGGCGGTGTGTAAGAGTCGAAGGTTGATTGTGCTAAGACGAGTTGCTGAGTTAGGACAAGCAAGACCGAAGCTAAGAAAAAGAATTTCCGAACAGAACCCGCGAAGCAGGTGGCCAGAATATAGCCTTGGGTGGGGCGGAGCGGAACCCGGGGTATACGATCACAAGCACTCCCAAGCCCGTGAAACGGGCGGCAGACCTTGGACTGTCGCCCACTTCGTGGGCTTGTATTGATACTGACTACGTTTCCTAGGGCTGACGCCCTAGGCTTTATGCTTTCGCCCGCCTTCGCGGGCTTTATTTGGCTTCTCTCCATTTCTCGCTTCAATGTTTCATCAACAATGCCGCACCTACGAAGATCAGCGCCAGCGCCCCCACCCACGCCTTCTTCGCCCACGGTAAAGGCTCGCGCGTATCCCAGCGAAAGAGCTTCGCGGCCAGCAGCGCGGCGACGACGAAGGTGAGGGTCAGCACGCCGAGATAAGGCAGAATCGCGCGCAAGCCCGCGCCATCCACCATCACTTTGCGCAACCCTTCGACCATATATTGTGACGGCAACAGGCGCGAGACATTTTGCAAACCCTTCGGCAAAAATGCCAAGGGGAAAGCCGCGCCGCCTAAAAACATCAACGGAAAGAAAAGCAGATTGCTCATCACCTGCGCCGCGCGTGCATTCTCGGCCACGCTGGCCACGATGAAGCCAATGGACAAGAAGGTCAGCGCGCCTACGCTCAACATCAACAACATCACGAGCGGATTGCCGACGACCTTCATACCATAGATCACTTTTGCCAGCAGCAACTGCATCGCCAGCGTTGAAAGCAGTACGAGGAAACTCGCCGCCAACTCGCTGCTGATGACTGTTAACGCACTGATTGGCGCTAAGCGGTAACGGCGCAAGATGCCGCGTTGCCGCATCATCACCAGGTTGATGCTCATGCCAAACAACCCAGCCGACATCGAACTGATGCACAACAGCCCCGCCATCAGGCCCGTCACCACCTCCGCCCGTCCGCGCGCAAAGACGCTGGCAAACAGGAATAGGAAGAAGAGCGGAAAGATATACATCCAGAAAATCGCCTGCCGATCACGGTAGGTCAGCTTCAAACTCGTCACAGTATTATTCAACCAAGCTTGCATTGCTGCGTTCATTCGCGAATCCTCCTCCCCGTCAGTTCGATGAAAACGTCTTCCAGCGTCGGGCGCGTGATGTGCAGGTCTTCCAGTTCGTGCGATCCCGCCTCCATCCACTTGACCAACTCGATCAAGGCGTGCGGGGCATCGCTGCTGCGCAACACGTAAGCTCCGCCGCTCTCGGCCACGCTTTCGACGAAAGGAATCTGGCGCAGTTCGGCCAGCGTGACCGGCGCGGATGTGCGCAGCTCGATGCGTGATTGGCCGCGCGATTGCGCGATCAACTCACGCGGTGAGCCGAGCGCGATGATTTTGCCGTGATCTATGATCGCCACGCGGTCGCAGAGCCGTTCGGCCTCTTCGATGTAATGCGTTGTGAGCAAGACCGTCTTACCAGCACGCTTCAACTGCTCGATCATACTGTGCAACTCGCGCCGCGCCTGTGCGTCCAAGCCCGTCGTCGGTTCGTCCAGAATCACGACTTCAGGATCGTTGACCAGTGCGAGCGCGATGGCCAGCCGTTGTTGCTGTCCGCCCGACAACGTATCGAAGCGGCTGGCGGACTTCTCTTCTAGCGCGACCGTTTGCAGCAATTGTTCGATGTCGGCGCGGCGGCGGTAAAAGCTGGCGAAGAGTTCCAGCGCCTCGCGCACTTTGATTTCATCGGCTAGCGCCGTCGCTTGCAACGCCACGCCCAGCCGTTCTTTCACTTCATTGGGCGCGTGCTGTGGGTCAAAGCCGCAGACTGCCACTTCCCCGCCGTCGCGTGTGCGCAAGCCTTCGATGATCTCGACCGTCGTTGTCTTACCCGCGCCGTTCGGGCCCAACAGACCGAAGACTTCGCCGCGCCAGACTTCAAAGCTGACGCCTGCCACCGCTGTTACATCACCATAGCGTTTGGTCAGATTCTGGACGCTGACCGGCGCGGGTGTGGTGGGCGGCACATAATCCGCCGACGGCGCCGCCGCTTCATTTGTTACTGCGACACGCTTGAGCGCATCTGTGTTCATCGGTTGCCCTCCATGGTGTTCGAAGAACTGCCAGCTTGTTGTCAGCTTCGGCAAAATTTGAAAGCGCAGTTTCTTGCGGCTCTGCCGCCTGATGTGCGGAAAGGCTGTGCCTTTCCGTAACGCTACCACACTTTTATCGGGTCTATGACCCAAAGCTTTGGGTCATAGACCCACGAAGAGGAAGCTGCTTGCCGGTAAGTCAAAGACTTACCGCACATCAGGCGGCAGAGCCGCAAAGATGCCGCCGCAAGAATTTGCGCCGCTACCAATGGCTGCCAGCTTGTCGGACTGTTACTGCGCGTGACAGCCCGCACAGGAAATTCTTGCAGGCAGTGTTTGTTTCTCCAACCAGGTTCGTGCTGTAGCGGCGTGTGGCGAGTTGGGCGCTTCTTTGGTCAAGAGCTGAAAATATTCGCGCGCCTTGTCCGGTTTGCCCAAGCGCTGCCAGCCCGCAGCCAATGCGATCAACAGCTCGCCGCGCGCGTGCGCCGACAATTGGTTGAAGTAGCCTTGTTGAAGTTGATAGACCTTCTCGTAATCTTTGACAGCGGTTTCGAGCAGTTCATTGGCGACGCCTGGCATTGGGACAAACTGCGCGGTGGCAAATAGGGAGGCGGCACGCGGAATCAGCACGGAGATGTTTTCCGGTGCAAGTTTGACGGCAGCGCTCATCTCATCCTGCCCTTTTTGCCAAAGCTCGCCGCCTTTCTGCATGTCGCCCTTCTGAAATGCCAGACCCGCCTCAAACATCAAGCCGCAACCATGCCAGACCAGCGCTTCCGGGTGCTGTGGATTTTTGGCCAGCGTCTCTTCGCAGAACTTCATCCCTTTGTCGAGGCGCGCCTGATCGCCTGTCATCCCGGCGAAGAAGTCTTCGCGGACGATGAAATCGAAGCGTTGTTGCGGCTGCGCTTTGGTTGCTTCGGCAGGCTGGTTTGTTTTTTGATTGGCTTTCTGTTGTGCTCCCACTGAACCAAGGCCAACCGTGATGGCTGCGGCGAAGGCAAGCAGGAAAGCTACTTTACACCGGTAACGAAACGAAGCGTGTTTCATCTCTCTCTCCTTTTAATTGAAAACTACTGGGTGCGGTACAGGTTGCTCATCGCTCGCGTATACCGCACTGCCTTATCACACGGCGATAGATACGCTGAGCTGGCACTGGCCGCCATTGGCTTCTGCTGAACGGTAGGAAATTTCTGCTGAACGGTGATCGAGCAGGCTCGGCGTGCCTTCGTAGCGGCTGCCACGCTCTGCTGACATCTTTTTACACAACAATGACACCTATTACACAACAATGACACCTAGTATGTGCTATGCTTCGACTCGCCCAGCAGTTATCTCGCTTGACTGAAAGCGCCAGACGTCAGCCCCACTAACACTTAACTGCAATGCTTCTTGATCATCAAAACTTCATCCGAAAAAAATCCGAACTTTGTCCTAATTCCTTTATGACTTGCATAGATGTCCCGGTTCAATATCCCAACGCCAGGCCCCTTGATAGAGATTAACGAGACTGGCCGAATTAGACCTTCGGAGATAGCTGCTAAATCAAACCGCACACACGTCGTTCAATTGTTGCCCCCGAAAAACTGATCCATAGGAGTAACAGATGACGAAACGATATTTCACCGAGCTTAAAGCGTTCGTTTGTTTTGGCAGTGTGTTGTGCTTGCTATTGGTGGTCTTGCTGGTTTGGCAACGCGCAACACACTCTGTTGCAGGAAACAGGTTAGAACAGGCGCGGGCCAACTATGCGAACTTATCGCTCCGCTTTGAAGCCAATCAGGGACAAGCGGCCGAGCCGACTAAGTTCCTGGCGCGCGGTCAGGGATACAGTTTTTACCTGACGCCGACGGCAGCAATCTTCAACCTGGAACAGGCAGAAAACAGCAAGGAAAGCGGCCAGCATCCGCGCCACAGTACGCTACGGATGAATTTGATCGGGGCCAATCAGCATACGCATCTGAGCGGCACGCAACCGCTGGCGGCTAAGAGTAATTACCTGCTCGGCAGTGACCGACGGCGTTGGCGTACTGACATACTCAATTACGCAGCGGTCAGGTATGAACAGGTCTATCCCGGCGTTGACTGCGTCTTCTACGGCAATCAGCAGCAATTGGAATACGACTTCGAGGTTGCGCCGGGCGCTGATCCAAATCGCATTCGTTTGCGCTTCGAGGGGGCAGAGCAAATAAGTTTGGACGAAGCGGGCGATCTGGTCTTGCGCACAGCAGCGGGTGAGATCAAGCAGCGGCAGCCCGTAATTTATCAAATGGCGCAGGGCGTGCGCCGCGAGATTGCAGGGCGTTACGCGATTAAGCAGACCGGCGAGGTGGGCTTTGAGCTTGGCCAGTACGATACCGCGCTGCCGCTGGTGATTGACCCGACGCTGGTCTACTCGACTGCCGGGATGGGTGGCGTGGGCATCGCGGCGGATTCGAATGGTAACGCTTATGTCGTCGGGACAACCAACTTGGCCGATTTTCCGTTGAAAGACCCGCTGCAAAACCGGCTGGGCGGCATTCGCGATGTTTTCGTGGCCAAACTCAACTCCACCGGGACAGCGTTGATCTACTCCACTTACCTCGGCGGCGAAGGGGCGGATGATGCCGCGGCGATTGCGGTAGACAATCAAGGTGCGCCTTATCTGACCGGGAGCACGGAATCCGCCAACTTTCCAGGCGCGGGTTCTCGTTCACGCACAGACTCCGATGCGTTTGTAGCCAAGCTTAATCCAGCCGGCTCAGGCGTAGTCTATGCGCGCTATCTCGGCGGCAGTAATTTAGATTTCGGCAAAGATCTGGCAGTTGACGGCGCAGGACAGGTCTATCTCTTGGGAGAGACAGCTTCACCCGATTTTCCGATTTCGCCCAATGCGCTGAAGTCAGTGCTGCCGGCCGCCAATCCGCCGCTCACGGATGCTTTCCTTACGAAGCTCAATGCGGCGGGCGGCCTCTCTTACTCGACCTATCTCGGTGGTAGTGATAATGAGTTAGCTAAGGCAATCGCGCTCGACGCTCAGGGTGGCATATATGTGATGGGCACAACATCCTCGACCGATTTCCCAGTGAAGGGTGGCTGGCAAACGTCACCTGGCACCGCCTTCGTAACCAAGCTGAATCTGAGTCTGAGCGGGCCAGCGTCGCTAGTTTACTCATTCACATTGCGCGCCATCCCAGCCGACATCGCCGTAGACAGCAGTGGCAGCCCCTATCTCTTGCTCGAAAGCGCCATCGGGTTGAGCACCACTGCCAACGCTTTTCAAACCTCAGGGCCGGGCTATCTCGCCAAGCTCACGCCGTCGGGCACGGAACCGAGCTTCGCAACTTTTTTGGGCGGCACGGGCAGTTACACCTACGTCACGATCAACGGAACGTTCACGACCAACACTTCTGACAGGTTCGCGCAATTGGCTGTAGACGCGGCTGGCAATACTTACGTGACAGGTATGTCAGACATCGGCACACGTTTTATGACGACGGCGGACGCTTTGCAGCAGGCTCCGGGCGGGTGTTTCACCACGCCGCACATGGCTGCGTTTGGTTGTGAAGACGCCATTGTGATGAAGTTCGGTCCAACAGGTGCGTTGGTCTATTCCTCGTTTCTGGGCGGCGGCTCGGGTGATTTCGGACGAGGCATCGCAGTGGGGGCGGGCGGAGCGATCTACCTAACCGGTGAGGCAGGCAGCAACTTCCCAACGACACCGAACGCCTTGCCACAAGCAACTCACCGCGCCTTCACCGTCAAACTCAACTTCAACACGCCGGGTGCAATCGCCAACGTCTCCTCCGCCAGTTATACGGGCAATGAACTCGCGCCGGACTCTATCGTAGCGGCCTTTGGCGAAGGCTTGTCCAATGCTACTCAAGCAGCCACAACGACACCGCTGCCTACCACGCTGGCTGGCACGACGGTTAAAGTTAAGGACAGCGCTGGTGTGGAGCGGCTGGCCCCGCTGTTCTTTGTCTCCTCGACGCAGGTCAATTATCAAATCCCGCCTAACACTGCGCTGGGCATGGCGCAGATCACAATCACTAGCGGCGACGGCAAAGTGTCGAACGCTAGCGTGCCAGTCGTAGCGGTTGCACCAGGACTCTTCGCCGCCAATGCCAACGCCCAAGGCGTGGCTTCAGGTGTGATCGTCCGCGTCAAAACTGATGGCGCGCAGAATTACGAAGACATCAATCGTTACGACAGTACATCACAACGTTATGTCGCCCTGCCGATTGAATTCCGGCCTGACACTTCATTCATCGTGCTGGCGCTGTTCGGCACGGGCTGGCGCTACCGCAGCGCACAGACCGCCACCACCGTGACTATTGGCGGCGTCAACGCGCCCATTCAGTACGTAGGCGAACAACCAGCCTTCATCGGCTTGGATCAAATCAACGTGGAATTGCCGCGCAGTTTGATTGGGCGCGGCGACGTGAATGTGGTGGTGACGGTTGACGGCAAACCAGCCAATACAGTTAGGATCAACGTAAAGTAGCCACGTAGGTAGTGGGGTGGGACGTAGGGGCAGACCTGCGTGTCTGCCCTGGTTTTTCATAGCCGTCGCTTCAGGGCAGACACGCAGGTCTGCCCCTACGCTATCAGTAAAAGCAGCAAAGGCGTGACGCAGAGTAAATACTCCGCGTCACGCCTTTGCTGTTTAGGACAGTTTGTTTGATTGACAGCTTAGAAATTGAGCTTCAACGCAAACTGCAAGATGCGCGGGTCGAACGTCGTCGTGAGCCGCCCGAAGGTCGTGCTGTTGATGTCGTTCCCTTCGTTGCTCACGAAGAAATTCGTGTGGTTGAACACGTTGAACGCCTCAGCGCGGAATTCCAAGTTGAGGGATTCTTTGATCTTCGTGCGTTTGATCAGGCTCATGTCCACGTTCCAGAAGCCGGGGCCGCTGACCGGCGTCAATTGCAGCGTGCCGTACTGGCCTGCGACCGGGTTCGCCAACGACTGCGGATTGGCGCGACCATCGGCGCCAATCAAGCTCGGGTCTACGAAGAGCGGGCGGCCCGTCGCCGAGTCATAGAACAAGCCTGTCTTGTCTTGCAATTCAGACCGGCTGAGCGAGGTGACGACCGTATTCTTGTTGGTCGAACGCGCTGAGCGGTTGACCGTGCCACGATTGGAAACGAAGGAGACCGGACGGCCTCCACGCTTGTCGAAGATACCGCTGAGCTGCCAGCCACCCAGTACGCGCGAAGCGACACCACTGTTGAACCAACGCTTGTCCGGGCCAAAGGGCAGTTCGTATAGGCCGTTGGCTTTGAAGATGTGCGTGATGTCATTCGACGTGCGTTTCTTTTCAAGTGTGGTGCCCTGATCCACGTCCAAAAACGCGGAGAAGTTGGCACTGGTGCCGTCGAAGTCGGTGAGGGCTTTGCTGAAGGCATAGTTGGCCTGGAAGTAGAGGCCGTTCTTCAGGCGGCGACGCACTTCGATCTGCAAGGCGTTGTAGTTCGAGAACGAGCCGTTGCCCACGTAGTCAACGCCGCCCGCTTCAGCATTGGCGCGCAGGAAGAAGCCCGGCGTCAAGATTGCGCCGTTCGTACCCGGCGTCAGATAGGTGTTGCGCGCAGCAACATAGGTCTGCACCACTTCGCCGACCTGGCCCTGGCGAATCAGGTTGACGATGGTGGCGTCGAGTGCAGTGCCAGTCGGGGTCGTGTAGAAACCGCGACGGCCGACCTGCGGAAAGACAGTCAAGCGCTGGCTGTTGGGCACAGCCGCGTTGAAGTCTGGGCTAATAACTACGCGCTGAGCAGCGGGGACGCCGGCTGCTGTCTGGCGCGCGTTTTCTGCTTCCGAACCGAGCAGGTTGGCCTGCGCGCGTTGGAAGTCGGCCAGGAAGCCGTTGCCAAAAACGACGACTTGGTTGATGTCAATGCCACGCACGAGCTTCACACCGTGGTTGCCGACGTAGCGGACTTCGAGCACCGTGTCGCGCAAAATCTCGCGCTCGATGCCGAGGTTCCACTGTTGCACATAAGGCGTCGTCAAGTTCGGATCAATCGTGAAAACCGTGGGGTTCTGATTGATCGCCTGCTGATCTTTCAACGTGCGCGGAATCTTGAAGTTCGGGGTGTTGATCACTGGGCGCGACCCGCTCACCGTTCCAGTGGTACCGGTGAGCGTCACAGCGGAACTCAAACCATCGTTGCCGAGCAGCGCGGCGTTCTCCGCAGTCTGAATCAAGCTGTCAATCACGTAGGAGATCGAGTAGCCGCCTCGAATCGAGGTCTTGCCGCTCTTGAACGGGTCCCACGAGAAGCTGATGTTGGGTGCGAAGTTGTTCTTGTCCGGGCTGTAGAAAGGCCGCGTGCCTTTGCCACCACCGGCTGGTTCGATGATCAGATTCGGGTCGCGGAGCGCTTCCAGCCCGCCACGCGGGAGCAAGCCGATGCCATTAGCCTCTTGCACAGGGCTGTAGTAATCGTGCCGCAAGCCGACGTTCACAGTCAGGTTTGGACGGAAGCGCCACGTGTCGCCGACGTAAAAGCCAAGCGCGTTGTAGCGCAGGTCGCGAAGCTGCTCTGCGCCAGGAACGTAGCCGGAACTGGCATCCCTGACGTTGAAGGTTTGCGCCGCAGTAGTGATCGAGCCCGACAATAGCGCCAACAAGTTCGACGCAGTGGTGAAGTCAGTGGACGCAATGCCGCCGGGGAATTGTCCCGTACTGAGTGGGTTAGCGTTACCCGCCCCGAAGCCGATGGTGTAAGTAGGCAAGATGCCAGCGAAGCTGAACGGGAGCAGTTGCACGCGGCGGTAGTTGCCGCCGAAGCGCACAAGGTGGCTGCCTTTGACCCAAGAAGCGTTGTCCGAAATGTCAACGATGCGCCCGTCACGCCCGGAATTCTGCGACGTCCGTACAGGGTTGGTCACCGCTGTACCGACGGTCGGCCACGTAAGGACATAGCCTTCGGGAAATGTGCGGCTGTTGATGAAGCGTGAGGATTGGCGGTATGTACCGCCGCGCGCCTCGTTGTTGATAGTCGGTGAGATCGCCCAATTCCAGGCGAAGGCCCAGCGCTTGCGGCGCGGGAATTGGCCTACGCCGGGCAGCCCTGGGAACGGTTCGCCGGTGTTGTTGAATACGTCGTTCGGGCTATTGAGCGCGTCATTGCTGTGAATGCCCTCGAAGCGATGTTTCTCCGAATGATTGTAATCAATGCGGAAGCCCCAGAGGCGCTCGGTACTGTTGGCAGATGAATTGAAACGGAAAGCGCCAGTATTGATGCGGTCGCCAGCAGCAGCGTTCGGATCATTCGGCACAGGCGTCTGACCTATCTGAGTTCGAATAGTCGGATCCAATTGCCGTCCGCCCAGCGTGAGCAGATTGACCGTCTGCAATTGGCCGTTATCCGCGCGACGATAAGTGTAGCCACCCGAGCGTGCAGCGTCGTAGAGAGTCGTGCGAGTGAGTGCCGCCGTTTGGGCAACGCGTGTCTCTTCGTCGTAGGCGTAGAAGAAGAGCTTGTTAGTGTCGAAACCGAGCGGGCCGAAAACTTTCTTAGGCAGTTTGATCGGGCCGCCGACGCCAAAGCCGAATTGATTCTGGATCAGCTTCTCTTTATCCAACCCGCTGGCGTTGTTGAAAAATGAGTTGGCGTCTATCGCGTCATTGCGATGGAACTCGAAGAGCTGACCGTGTAACTCGGTCGAACCGCGCGGGGTCACGAGCTTGACTTGCGCAGCGCCCATACCATCAGCCGCGCCGGCGTTCTGCGTCGTGATAGTGATCTCGGCGACGCCGACTACGCTGGGGGCAGCCTGCGCGAAAAGACCGCTGCTGGCATCGCCACGCAGGTAGTTTTCCTGAATGTTAATGCCGTCCCAAGTGATATTGTTAAACGAACCGCGCATGCCGTTGACCGTAGAGTTACGCGTACTGCTGGCAGAAGCCACACCGACTTGCAGCGCAACCAGTTGGACGGGGTTACGTCCGTTGAGCGGCAGATCGTTGATCTGTTTCTCCAAGACGGTTGTGCTCAACTCGGCATTCTCAGTGTTGATCACGGCCTGTGATTCAGTCGCAGTCGTCGTGATGACTTCCGCGATCTGGCCGGTCTCCAAACTGACGTTGACCGTTGCAGGTATGCCGACGTCTACTTTGACGCCGCGCACCTCGGTCTTCTTGAAGCCGGTGGCTTCCGCCCCTACGGTGTAATAACCGGAGCGCACATCGTTGAAGAGATAGAACCCTTCATTATTAGTGGTCGCGTTGACGGACAATTTGGTGGCCGCGTCAGTCAAGGTAACTTTTGCGCCAGCGATAACTGCGCCGGACGGATCTTTCACCGTGCCTGTCACCGTCGTGTTGACGGTCTGCGCAGCGGCACTCATAAAAAATATGGAAGATAAAATTAGCGCCGCCAGAGCGAGTCTTGGCCAGCGCCTGCTAAATTGAGACTTCATTATTCTCCTCCTGAGAAGGGTTGTGACTAAATTTGGAGGAGCGGCACAAATGCTTCACCATCTCCGTCCAGATGTTCAAATTGGTTGTAATTACCGCCGAGGTTGTTCAAGAAACCGCATAACAGGACTAGCTTGATTTGACGGCAATCACGCGTGTCAAAAGCGCAAGCTTTATGCCGCCTTCTCTAGTTGGAAATAAGTCGTTTGTTCGGTGTGTTTATCTAGTGGCGTTGTGGAAGGCGAGGTACACAGATTTATGAAAATGCAATCGGGTGTGCAAATTTCTGAATATTCGAGCTAGCGGACGAGTGCTCTACTTGAGGGACACACTTCAAACTATGAATTGGGAAGAAAAAGTCCTCAAGTAGCTTTCATCCGCTCAAAGCTTTTGATTCAAAAAACTGAAGCCTGTGTATTGATCCAGCTTTAGTTGTAATCCGTTGTCCGCTGCTGGGAGCGCCGGCCTCTCGCCTGCGTGGGCCACGGAAGTTGTGTGGTTCCCGGCAAACGCAACCGCACACGCTCGCAGGCAAGAGGGCTGCGCTCCCAGGCCAATGGTCTGACCCTACATTTTCCAATTTCCTGAATCCCGGCTAGCCGGAAAGAGGAAAACTTAATAATACGCATTGACCAACGCTCTTTGTCACTTGAACAATACGGCGTCCCTGTCTAGTATGGGATAGTTTTTTCAAGACTTACTGGCTGAGGCTGGTTCTGTGAATAACAAGATTCGAAATCCGCTGCGTCGCCCGGCAGGCAGCGCAAAGGATGAAGGGAGCAAGCAGTGAAACACGGTTGGCTGAAAATTACCGGATTGAGTTTGGCTTTGACTTTTTGCCTGGGGCTATTGGTTTTGCCCGCGCGCACGCAGGCGCAAAACAACGGCAAGACAAGCAATCAACCTGTCACCAGAGATAAGATCTCAGACGACTACTCCAAAGCGCTGGAGTTGATCCGCGCCAACTACGTCGAAGCACGTGAGGCTGACGATCTGACCAACAGCTCGATTCGCGGCATGCTCAAAGTGCTCGACCCACATTCAGACTACCTTGATCTGAAGGCCTTCCGCGATTTCAATGAAAAACAGAACAGCCGCTACTTCGGTATCGGCGCGTTGATCAGTTCGCGGCTGCGCTCCACCTATATCATGGAGCCATTCAACCACTCACCTGCCGTCCGTGCTGGTCTGCGCTATGGCGATCAGATCGTCAATATTGATGGCAAAGACACCAGCAACTGGGAATCGGGCAAAGTGCGTGAGTTGCTGTTGGGCGACCGGGGCACGCAAGTGCGTGTGACAGTCAAGCGTCCGGGCAGCGTAGAACCGCTCTCCTTCATCATCACACGTGATCAGATCGCGTATCCCTCGATTCCCAACTACTACATCGTCAAACCGGGTATTGGCTATATCGGACTGACTCGCAACTTCCAAATCACCACCACGATGGAACTGGTCACCGCCATTGCCGAATTGCGCGAGAAGGGCGCGACTCAATTCATCCTCGATCTGCGTGGCAACGGTGGCGGCTATTTGGATCAAGGCATCCGCGTATCTGACAAGCTCCTGCAAAAAGGCCAGCCGATAGTCTCAGTGCGTTATCGCACTCGTCCTGATGATCGGTATGTGGCGGAGAGCGGCGCGAGCGATAATTTCCCGCTCGTAGTGCTTATCAACGACAGCACGGCTTCGGCCTCAGAGATCGTGTCCGGGGCAGTTCAGGATCACGACCGTGGATTGATCGTAGGCCAGACCAGCTTTGGCAAAGGCTTAGTACAACGCGTCTTTCCGATGATGAGCGGCGGCGGCTTGATTTTGACGACGGGCCACTACTACACGCCGAGCGGGCGTTTGATTCAGCGCGATTATTCGAACGGCTCGCTGGTTGAATATTACACGCGCCGCAACGCTAACGGCGTAACAGACACCAGCAAGAAGGGTGAGATGAAGACGACTGATTTGGGCCGTCAGGTCTACGGCGGCGGCGGCATCGAACCGGACATCAAACTCGATCCGCCACCGACACCAACTCTTGCCCAACTGCGGCTGTCGCTCGGAACGTTCTACTTCGTGCGTGAACTCATCAACGGCCAAGTGGCTGGCGCATCACAGTTCAAACTTTCGGGAATGGATTACGAGAGCAAGCTGAAAGGCACTGAGTATCTGGTTAGCGACGAAGTGCTCAAAGCCTGGGCTGACTTCTCGACCAAGTTCGCTAAAGAGCATCCCGAAGTTGGCGTCCGCTTAAATGAGATTGAGGAAAACAAGGTCTGGGCGCGCCTTTACATCCGCGAAGAAGTGCTCAAAGCCGCGTACGGCGAGGATCGTTCCAAACAAGTACTGGCCGACCTCGACCTGCAATTGCAGCGCGGGATTCAAGAACTGCCGAATGCCGCCGCCCTCTACGAGCGGGCACGCGGTCGGCATAATGCGATGAATCGCCGGTAGTTTTTCAGCATCAACTTAAAGGGAAAGGCGGTAGGAGATCCTGCCGCCTTTCTTTTTTTGCCAGGTGTTGTTTAAGACGGGCACCAACAAAAAACGCTGAAGGGACCGCAAAGATGCAAATCGTTGACACGCATCAACACCTGTGGGACTTGGAACTCTGCTCTTACGCTTGGACCAAGAATGATACGGCGCTTAATCGCAGCTTCAGGATGAATGATTACTTGGCGGTCACAACGGGCTGCGAAGTTGTGAAAACTGTGCACCTGGAATGCGACGTTGACGAACCATTTATGTTGCAGGAGACACAACACCTGTTGCGCTTGGCCGAACAGCCCGATAATCCACTGACTGGTGTCGTTGCTGGCTGCCGGCCTGAGTACGATGATTTCAAAGCTTACCTAGCGCAGATCGTTGGACATCCAAACTTAAAGGGGCTGCGCCGCGTGCTGCACGTCGTGCCGGATGAAGTGTCGCAGTCCCCTGCCTTCGTGCCTAACTTGCGACTGCTTGAACAGCACAACCTTTCGTTTGATCTATGTGTGTTTGCCCATCAATTGTCGCTGGCGTTGCGGCTTGTCAAAGAATGCCCTGGCGTGCAATTCATTCTCGACCATTGCGGCAACCCGCGCATCGCTGAAAATGATCTAGCGCAGTGGCGCGAGCAACTCGCTGAGGTTGCCGCTCAGCCCAACGTCGTCTGCAAAATCTCCGGCATTATCACCAATGCCAGCCCTGCTTGGAGGGCGGAAGAGCTACGTCCGGCGGTTGAGCACGTGATTACGTGTTTTGGTTGGGAGCGCGTGATGTTTGGCAGCGATTGGCCGGTCTGCACGCTCAACGGCAGCTTCAAACAATGGCTGGAAGCTCTGCTCGACTTGACTCAAGCCGCAGGCGAGGAAAAGCAACGGAAGCTTTTTCAAACCAACGCTGAGCGTGTCTACCGGCTCGACTGATCGGCCAGTTTCTGTTCTATCGTTGGGGGCGAGATGTAGGGGAGCCTCCAGCAACGATGCCTGTACCATCTCCAAAGTTGATAGTCTCAATCCTAAACTGCACCTTCTTCGTAAGTGTTACTGGTTGCCTTGAGAGTCCCACCTGCGAGCTTTCAGGAATTCTAAAAATAAATGTATCGCCCGGCTTGAGCGGCACATCGCCAGCTTCAGCACGGCGAACGATGTTTGACAATTCACGGTTACCATAGGTCGCATCTGTTCCATACAACCCAAAGGGCATCCATTTATCCTTCCGGTCAGGGTCTGTGTCCGGGAGTCCTATCATAAATCTGATGAAGTAGATTGGTTTGTCTGAGGTATTCTTGACCTCAACTTCCAACTCACGCCACCACTCGGCGCTTTGTAGATGCCTGACAGCGGTGACAGTCAGCGGCATTGGTTGGCCTAAGCAAGCTGGCGCTTTGCAGACATAAACTTCGTATTGTCTTTCTTGCGCCATTGCCGTTGATGAGGCGAAAGCGCAAAACAAGCTGAGCAGTACAGCGAGAAGACTGGCGGATTGACGAAACATGTCTAAGTTCTCCTTTCAGTAAAAGCAGTGAGGGCAAGTAGGCTCGCTGATATAACGCGACGAAAGGCGCAAAGTTCCAGAGGACGAAAAGGAATAACCAAGATACGCTTAGCTGACTTTTCTTACTGACACTCAACCGCCCCTTCCTTTTGCAACCCAACATACCAGAGATTGGGCACGTAAGACTTCTCGGTCAAATTCATCTGGCGTCCATCGTAGTCCGTGCCGGAAATCGTGATGCGATAGCGTTGCCGCCCTTCTCCGGTAATCTCGCGCTCGAAGCGCTCACGCATGCCGCTTTGCAAGAAGCCTTTGGTTTGCAGGCAGAACTTCTTCTGTTGTTCGTTGTAACTCGCGTAGTTCGGCACCAGATCAACGGTGAATTGATATTCGACATCGCGTTTGTAGAGCGCCCGCCCGCCGTAGAGCACCAGATTGGGTAACTGCACGCCCTCCGGCAAAGGCGTCACCATGCTGCGGATCACGCGCATGCTCAATGCGCCAGTGAAAGTTGAGGCAATCTTCTCCGGATAAAGATTGGGCAGCGGCGTATAGTTGCCCTCGACCGGAAAGCGCATCGTGTACTTCAACCGTATGCCCACCGGATTGCCCTTCTCTGAAAGCAGCGGTTCATCCGCCGAACTGACGACCTGCGCGCGGATGACGCGATATTCACCTTCGACTGCGCCCGGTTGCCCACTTACAGTGGTAGCGGTGTTGCTGGGTTGAGTCTCCGGCGTGGCATTGACCGTGACGGTCGGAACGATCAAGGGCGGGTAGATGCGCTGGAACGTGACGCCGCTCTGCTCGCGCCCGCGCACCAGCACGCGACAGGGTTGCTCAGGCACATCAATCAGTAAGGCAAAGTTGTAGGGGTTGGAGAAATCACTTTGACGGAATTTGATCGGCGCGATGATCTGGCTTTGTTCATTGACGAGCTGAAAATCCACTGCCTCCAGATTGCTCCCCGACACGTAGGCGTTTGCCTGCAGGCGGCTGCCGCGCGCGGCCTGCAACCTTTCGAGCGGCTGCAACTGCCTACCGACGACGTTCAAACAGCAAGCGTAGAACTCGCTCTGCGACAGCACGGTGAGCGTGAACAAGCCCGCGCCCGTCAAACGCACGCTCCATTTGCCCGGACGCGGGTCCCATATCGCCACCGTGCGCTTGCCGTTTGCCTCCGTGAGGCTGACATTCGGCGCATCGGTCGCGAACGCTTTGCCGAGCGGAGAGATAACCTCCCATTTGATCTCACCCTGGCTTTGCACAGTGAAGAAAAGGCGCAAAACGGTCGGCTCAATCGGCGCTGTGATCTCGCGCGTCTCGTTATTGAGCGAGGCCGATACGATGGTGACATATTGTCCGTTGGGATCGTCTTGCGCTGAGACTACGCCAAGACTGGCGTAGAGAAAGACGACAAGAATAGCGGCTCGAAAAACTGCGACAAACATACTGCGTTGACCTGAACCTTGAGATGAGAAGTTGAGCCAATAGACTAACGCAGTTTGTCTGCTGATGCTACCGAGCCGCATTTACGTTCGACAAGCTGCCAGCTTGTCGCTGACTCCTGAGCGTGTCAAATCGGAAGCTCGCGACAAGCTGGCAGCTTGTCGAACACTGTAGAAGCTACCAGAGACGCTGCCAGAAGTGTTGATACCAGGCGATGGTTCTGCGTAAACCTTCTTGTAGCTCTGTCTCAGGCTGCCACTCCAACAACTGCGCGGCCTTGCTGATGTCCAAATAGCGGATGAGCGCTTGCACGCGGGGCGCGCCGTAAAAGCCCGGCTCGCGCTCCTGTTCGTCGAAGTTGCGGTTGAGGAGCCGCGTCAGCATGCGCAGCGAAACCGGGTAGCCGCTGCCCAGGTTGAAGACCTCTCCACGCAACGTCCGCCGTTCGTGCAAGCATTCAGCCGCGCGTATCAAGCCGCGCACCAGATCATCCACATAAACAAAGTCGAGTTTAGTAGAGCCATCATCTCGCTCACCAAAGGTGTACGGTGCGCCCATCAACAAATTGCGCAAGGCGCGCGGCACCAGACGGTTGAAATTCAAATCGCCTCCGCCGTAGACATTCGAGAGCCGGCAGATCAGCGTGGGCAGTTCGTACGTGGTTGAGTAACCACGTACTGCCGCTTCCGCCGCGATGACTGAGGGGGTGTAGAGATTGCTGGAGTCCGAGGACGGCTGGGTTTCTTCGAGCGCCGCATCATTCCCTGCCTCGCAGTAATAAGCGATGCTCGAAGTGTAGAGGAAAGCTTTGATGTTCTGCGCCTGGCGCGCGGCTTCGAGTACGGCGTAAGTGCCGAGCGCATTTACACTCAGCGTCTCGAAGGGCACCACGTTGCTGAGCGGCACGAGCGGCTGTGCGGCCAAATGAAAGATCGTGTCCACCTCGTACTGCTCCAACACCCAGCGCATCGCCTGCAACTCGCGCACGTCGCCGAAGCAGAATTCAACACGATCATTCAAGCCTTGTAGGATGAAGTAGGAGCGACGCGGGCGATGGCGATCCAGCACAACTACGCGGGCGCCCAATTCCAGTAACTGCTCGCACAGATGCGCGCCGATAAAGCCCGCGCCTCCGGTGACCAAGCAGACGTGTTCGCGCCAATCGCTCTTCATAGAACCAACCTGTGCCGTGGAACTGCAGCCAGTTTGTGCGCGTCTCGCCCAAGCCGCGCACCGGCCCGGTTGAAGTGTAACGCTCAGGCGAAACATTACAGGCTGCACAGGTTACGCACAACCCATAGTTGTTTGACAGTTCGCCTGCGCTCGTTTACATTGCCATTCATTAGCGCGGCTTTCTCACACTGTAGTAACCACAAAAGTCGTGCTTATCTGACGGGCGAACGAAATCCAATAAAAGTTGTGCCTGCGTCATTACTCTCAATGAGTGATGCTCAAGGGCGCAGTACCGTAACGACAATTCAATACAAACCAAAGCCTGCACGTTGGCAACGATGCAGGTGTGGCGGCGGCAGTAGACCGCAAAGAAAGGCGCAATGCGACTACACACACGCAGAACACTTTGGACGCTCGGCTTGTTGCTGAGCGTAAGCTTGCTCGGCCTGACCGGCTGGGGCGTACGGGCCATCAACCGCAGCTTCCAACCGGGAGCAGCACAGCCTACGCCACTCGGCTCGATTACACCTCAACTCAACCGCACCTCCCGCAAGCTCACGGCGCGTTCGACAGCGCTTCCGGCCACCGCCGCACCATTCGCGGCAATCACAGTTGACGATACGGGGACGGCCATTGCCAATGACAGCAAATGCACACTGCCCGAAGCGATCAACAATGCCAACAATGACAGCCAAGTTTGCGTGGGTTGTTCGACCGATTGTGCGGCGGGAACGGCTGGGTCAGATACGATCACGCTGCCGATGAACGGCACGATCACGTTGACCACAGCGCACAACAATTTCTACGGCCCGAACGGACTGCCGCCAATCAGTAGCCCGATCATCATCGAGGGCAATGGCGCGACCATTCAGCGCAGCAGCGCGGGTGGCACGCCCAATTTCCGCATCTTTTACGTTTCGGGCGGTTCGCCTGATGTTTACAACGCCGCCGGTAGCTTGGAACTGCGCAATGTGACGCTACGCAACGGGCGCGAGCAAGGCGGTACTGGCGGCAACAGCGCCACAGGTGCGGGTGGCGGTGGTGGCGGGGCTGGCTTGGGCGGAGCGATCTTTAATCGCGGCACGCTCAAGGTCATCAATAGCACCTTGACCAACAACACTGCGCAGGGCGGAACGGGCGGTAATCGAGTCGCGGTCAGTTCGGGCGGCGGCGGCGGTGGCGGCGGCTTGGCTGGCAATGGCGGTACGAGCACCAGCAGTGCAGGCGGTGGCGGTGGTGGTATGGCTGGCAACGGCGGCGGCACATCTAACACAGGCGGCGGCGGCGGCGGCGGCATCTCCGGTGCGGGCGCTAGTACCGCTGGCAGCGCGGGTGGTGGTGGCGGCGGCTTTGCTGGCAGTGGCGGCGCCGCAACTAACACGGGCGGTGGTGGCGGTGGCGGTCGCACTGGCAGTGGCGGCACTGCTACCAGCTCAGGTGGTGGCGGCGGTGGCGGTGTAGGTGGTAGCGGCGGGGCCTCAAGTGGTGCTGGCGGCGGCGGGGGCGGCGGGCTTGCGGGTAGTGGCGGTACAGCTTCTAACGGCGGCGGCGGCGGCGGCGGCGGCCAAGTAGGCAATGGCGGACTGAGCAGCGGCGCTGGTGGTGGTGGCGGCGGCGGAACTGTGAATCCAGGCAATCCTAACAACACCACCACAGGCGGCACTGGCGGAACGGTAGGTGGCGGCAAAGGCGGCGATCAGAATCAGGCTGGCACGGCTGGCACGGCTGCTGGCGGCGGCGGTGGCGGCGGCGGCACTGGGGGGATCGGTGGCCTTGGCCACACTAATGGCGGCGGTGGTGGCGGCGGGCAGAATCAAGCGGGTGGCGCTGGTGGTCTTAATGGCGGCGGCGGCGGCGGCGCGGGTGGCCCTGGCGGCCTTGGTGGCTCAGGCGGCGGCGGCGGCGGCGGCGGTCAAAACCAAGTGGGCGGCGCTGGCGGCGCTGATGGCGGCGGCGGCGGCGGCGGCACCACTGGTGGCGCGGCTGGCACTGGTGGCGGTGGTGGCGGCGGCGGTCAAAACTCCGTGGGTGGTTCGGCGAGCCTCAGCTTTGGCGGTGGCGGCGGCGGCGGCGGCACCACTGGTGGCGCGGGTGGTATCGGCGGTGGCGGCGGTGGTAGCGGTCAAAACTCATCGGGTGCCGTTGCAGGCTTTGGCGGCGGTGGTGGCGGCGCTGGCCTCGGCGGTGTCGGCGGTGGTGGCGGGTTTGCCGGCGGCGGCGGCGGTAGTGGTCAAAACCAAGGTACTGGCGGCACGGCAGGCTTCGGTGCCGGTAATGGTGGTGTTGGTGGTGGCGGAACGCCTGGCGGCGGCGGCGGCGGTGGCGCGGGTCTGGGCGGCGCGATCTTTAACGATGGCGGCACGCTGGAAATTCGCAACAGCACCATCTCCGGCAACTTCGCTATTGGCGGCAATGGCGGCACGGGAGGACTCGTGGCGCAAAACGGCGCTGCCGGCCAAGGCTTGGGCGGCGGCGTTTTCACGCGCAATGGCACGAACACAATCAACAACGTCACACTCAACAACAACACAGTCACCCAAGGCAGCGGTACGGCGCCAACGAGCGCACCGACTCCCGCTGGCGGCAGCCTTTATGCCTACAGAGACACGCTCACGCCTACGCTCACGCTGCGCAACACGATCCTGTCCAACACGCCGAGCGGCACCGATTGCTTCGTCAACACCACGGCCAACCTGACAGCCACTGGTACTAACAACTTGATTGAGAGCAACGGCACCAGCACAAATGCCTGTCCAGGTGCGCTGCCAGCGCCCCCCGACCCGGCATTGGGCGCGCTGATGGACACGCCGCCAGGCAATACCGAAACCCACGCGATTACGAATACCAGCTCAGCGTACAATGCAGGCGATAACGCGACCTGCGAAGCCACCGACCAGCGCGGCGTGATGCGTCCACAGAGTGGCACCTGCGACATTGGCGCATTTGAATTGGAACCTCCAAACGCCGATCTTACGATCACCAAGAATGACAGCGTTGGTTCAGTCAACGCCGGAGGCACAACGACCTATACAATCCTGGTCAGCAATGCTGGCCCAGGTGCTGCCAACAATGCGGTCTTTACTGATCCGGCGGTGGCCGGGTTGAACGTGACCAGCGTGACCTGCGGCAGCCCGAGCGGTGGCGCTGCCTGTCCGACTGTGGGCAACACGACGGTGGCGCTGATGCAAAGCACTGGCATCATCATCCCGACTTTACCAAATAGCAGCAGTGTGACCTTCACTGTGATGGCAACGGTGACAGCGACTTCGGGCAGTGTCACCAATACGGCCAATGTAGCGCCGCCAGCAGGGACGACTGATCCGACACCCGCGACGGCAAGCGACACAGACACGGTCAATCCTGTTGCTGATCTCTCAATCACCAAGACCGATCTTGTGTCTTCGGTCAACGCTAATGGGACGACGACCTACACAGTAGTCGTCAGCAATACCGGGCCGAGCGCCGCCAACAATGCGGTCTTTACTGATCCGGTGGCGTCGGGGTTGAGCGTGACCAGCGTGACCTGCGGCAGCCCGAGTGGCGGCGCGGCTTGTCCGACGGTAGGCAACACGACGGTGGCGCTGATGCAAAGCACTGGCATCGTGATTCCCACGCTGCCGAGCGGCGGCAGTGTGACTTTCACCATCGGGGCAACGGTTACGGCGACCAGTGGCAGTGTGACCAACACGGCCAACATTGCGCCGCCAGGTGGTACGACCGATCCAACACCGGTTGCTAACAACAGCGCGAGCGATACCGACACAGTCAATCCTGTCGCCGACCTTTCAGTAACCAAGACTGACGGAAAAACGACTTACTCGGCAGGCGTCAACACCATCTACACCATCGTGGTGAGCAATGCCGGCCCATCCACGGCGACCGGTGCAGTGGTAACTGACAACAAACCAACGCAAGTGACGCAATGGACTTGGGTCTGTAGTGGCTCGACAGGTGGCGCAACGGCATGCGACGGCGTGACCAACAGCGCGGCAAACTTTAGCGACACAGTCACTCTACCCGCTAACTCAAGCATCACCTACACGGTGACTGCGGTGATTTCCAACTCCGCTACCGGCAATCTGGTCAACACAGTGACGGTGGCTGCGCCAGCCGGCACGACTGATCCGACATCTAGTAATGACAGCGCGATGGATACAGATACGCTGGTGGTGGCGGCGCCTGGGGTGCTGACGGGCAGCTTCAACGATCCACTGGTCTGCACGGGGCCGGGCAATGTCATCGCGGGCACCATCCAATTGACCAATCCGACCGTCGCGCAGCAAGCCTTCACGTTGGACACAACACTCACCAACCTGATCGCCCTGCCGGGCAGTTGCACGGTGACGGGCGGAGTGGGCGCAACTTGCACAATCGCGCCCGGCGGACTCAGCTTGAGCGCTAGTGGCAATATCCCGGCCAACGGAGTCATAACCGTGCAATACCAGGCGCAGGTGGCCAATGTAGCGACGGGTACAGCTCTGACGGCTTCCAGCACGGCCATGATGGGCGGCTCGCCAGCCACGCCCAACCCGCTGGTCGTCACAGCGGTAGTCAGTTGCCCAGCAGTTGGGCCAGGCACGCTCCTCGCCGACACGGGCGAAGTAAGCGATCAGAGGGCTGGCTCCGTGCTGGTTTACAACCTCTATTCGTCGAGCATCGCTGCGCCCAGTACGCAGAACACACGCATCTCGCTTACCAACACCAATCCGGGCTTGCCGATTGCGGTGCACTTGTTCTTTGTAGATGGTGCGACCTGCTCAATCGCCGACAGCCTAGTCTGCTTGACGCCGAATCAGACGGCCACGTTCCTGGCTTCGGACATTGATCCGGGCACGACCGGCTACATTGTAGCTGTAGCTTCTGACTTGGTGACGGGTTGCCCGGTGGACTTCAACTATCTGATCGGCGACGAGTACGTGAAGCTCTCTTCGGGGCACGCAGCCAACTTAGCGGCGGAAAGTTTCGCGGCACGGGCTGGTGGGCTGCCTGCTTGTAACGGGCTTTCAGTGACAGCGTTGCTGAGCTTCGATGGCACGAGCTACAACCGCGCGCCGCGTGTGCTGGCGGCTTCCAACATCCCATCACGCGCCGATGGCAACGACACGCTGATCGTGTTGAACCGCTTCGGCGGCAGCTTAGCAGCAGGCGCAGGGACGCTGGGTTCGCTCTTCGGCATTCTCTACGATGATGCGGAGAATCCGCTGAGCTTCACCTTCACCGCAGGTGTTTGTCAGTTCCGTTCATCCTTGAGTAGCAACTTCCCACGCGTAGCGCCTCGGTTTGAGAATTTCATCCCGGCTGGTCGTAGCGGCTGGGCAAAATTCTACTCGCAATCGGACATTGCGTTGTTAGGCGCGCAAATCAACTTCAACGCGAACGCGGGGACGGCAGCGAATGCCTTCAATCAAGGGCACAACCTGCACAAGCTGACGCTGACATCAGCGGCAGTCTTGACCATTCCAATTTTCCCGCCGAATTGCTGAAGCGGGCAGCGGTAAGCTAAATAACCACTGAGGGCCGGGCTGAGTATCAGCTTGGCCCTTTGCTTTTCGTTCTGACAAATTTGCTTGTTTCAGTACTTCAAGCTAGAATCCCGCGCATTGATGGGTTTTCCTCACGTCCGGCGAACAGCACGGAAGAAAGCCCACCCCCTCTTAACAGTTTAGTTTCACAAATCCCTTCCCTGGGGTACCAGTTTAGACTGCGCATTATGCTGTATCGGCGACTACGGCATAGTTTACCTATCAGCTTAGCAAGAGTTGCACCCGTAGTCTTACTAACTGATGGACGGCCAATCCATTATCGGTGAAGTTTGGTTGCGCCCAAGCGCGGCGAGCTTAGTTCGTAGACTTGGCCTACCAGACTGACTTTGCCTCAACAGGAGACTCTTCGTGCGAACTATACACACACCTGCCTCTCTCCGGCCATTCGTCCGGTCAATGCTCAAGCTGATGAACATCCGGCATCTGCTCTTCATTGTTACGCTAGTCTGCGTGGCAGTTTGGCTGAGCGGGCTGGGAATCAAGTTGTTCCGCCCGGCTAAAGCAGCTATTTTCGCGATTCGCTTTGTATCAACTAGCGGTACTGACGCATTAGATTGCATCGGGTCGCCGTGCGCGACAATAAACTACGCGGTCAGCCAGGCCATAGCGGGTGACACGATCAGTGTGGCAGCCGGCACTTACACGCAAAACCCAATCATCAATAAATCCGTGACCTTAACGGGCGCGAATGCCGGCATTGCCGGTTCGGGCGTGCGTGGCGCCGAGTCCATCATCCGCACCAGTGGCGCAGCGCAAACCGCTGTGTTCTCCGTCACCGCCAGCAACGTCACCATCAACGGCTTCACCATTGATGGTGACGATCCGGGCCAGGCTGGCATCCCCCTGCAAAGCGGTGACAACGCCAACGCCAGTTATGGCGTGCGGCCCACCGGCGCGATCAGCAATTTGACCGTAAGCAACAACATCATCAAGAAGGTCGAGATCGGCTTGCGCGGTGACAGCGCCGGGCAAGGCCACGTCATCACGCAAAACTGGTTTGACAGCATCGGCCATTTCGACTTCGGCTATGCCGTCTCGATCCGCAATAACTTCTACGCCAATGTGACCAACAACAAGATGACCAAGGCGTGGACGGGCGTTCACATCAACAACCACAACGGCCCTGGCGGCCCCGCGAGTTTTTTGATCACAGGCAACGAGATTCACAGCTACGCGGGCGGAATTCTTTACTGGCTGCAATACAACCAAGCTACGGGTGCGACGATCAGCGGCAATATGATTACCGCCGAAACCGGGGCCGTCGCCAATAACTTCGGCGTGCTGATGGTGAGTATTCAGGACATGCTCAATCCGAGCTTCACGAATAACACGATCACCGGCCATGATTACGGCATCGGGTTGACCAATACTTCGACCAGCAACAGCATTACTGTAGGCTCGACCAATGCTATTACGGGCACCAAGGTGGCGGGCGTCTATCTCACCGACAACCTGACGTTCAACCCGGTCGGTACAACCGACTTGACTACCAATGCCTATACGGGCGCGGCCAACGCGATTGCCGTGAATCTGAACGGTGTGCCAATCAGCGCCGCTTCCGGAGTTGGCGTGAAGGTCGAAACCTCGCGGACGATGGCGGCGGATGTCACCACCACTGCTAATATTATGGGTGGAACCAGTATCAGCGGCGGCACGACTGGTCTGCTCGTCACTGGTGCGGCGACGGCGCTCAGCGGCAATACGCTGAACAATACTTCGTTCTCTGGTCAGAGCGGCGATTACATCACGCTGGCCAACACGGCGCTGGATAATTTGACGATCAACGCCACCGCCGTCACTTTCAACGGTCTGACGGGAGCGACGGCTACAACGGCGCAGAACTTCGCCATCGAAGACAAGCTCAAGCACGCCATAGACGATCCCTCGCTGGGCTTCATCCTCGTCAAGACCGGCGCAGTTTTCACCACAGTCAACAGCTTTAACGCGCCCAACACCACCACGCCAAGCATTCAGCGCGCCGTAGACTTGGCCAACTCGAGCGAGACGGTCAACGTTGGCGCAGGCACATTCATCGAAGACGTCGTTGTTACCAAGACTCTGATCGTTTGTGGCACTGGCCCCGCCAGCACCATCGTGTCCGGCCCCATTGGCGGCCCTGGCTCCACCTTTGCCCTCACTGCCAGCAACATTGAACTCAAGGGCTTCAAGATCACGCGCGAAGGAAACAACGTGACTGACTGGAATAATGGCGGTACTAACACCGCAGGCGTCTCCATCGCTGGCGCCAGCTTGACCGGCATCAACGTCCACGACAATCTCGTCATCCAGAACCGCACCGGCATCGACATCAATAACAGCTCTGGCAACACCGTTCGCAATAACATCGTCACCGACAACAACACCGGGATGATCTTCCGCAACGTGACGGACAACGAAACGGTGGTGGAAAACGAGATCACGCTCAACCGCACGGTCGGCATTGTCTTCCTCAACGCCAACACCGAACCGGCGCAATCGGCGCTGAACTGTACCTTCTCCAACAACAACCTGAGTGGCAATTGGTACGCCCAGATTGTAGACCGGCAACTCGGCACAACGAATGGCAACCCCATCCCAACACCAGGGACAACCAATCTGAAGAATTTCAGCGGCAACTGGTTCGGCACCAACATGCCTGTCATCACGACGATGAACAGCGCCGAGCCGGGTTACGCAACTCATATCCCGGTTGAGTTCGGTGGCACAGCCACGCCGCCGGGCGGGCAGCCTGACATCGCTGGCCCTGCGTCGGCAAACTTCGATTACACGCCTTATCTAGACGTGGGCACCGACACCAACGTCGAAACCACGCTGGGGCGCGGCACCTACGGCTTCCAGGGCAGCTTCAATGTGCTGGATGTCATCGCGAGCAATGCGCAAACCGGCGCGACCGGGCGGATTCAGGAAGGCGTCAACCTGGTCAATATTGGCGGCACGGTGAAAGCCTTGAACGGCACGTACACGGAGAATGCCAACGTCAATAAGGCAGCGACGCTCGCCGGAACGCCTACGATCAACGGCACGCTTGCCGCCAGCGTCGCGGGCGCGACCATCAGTCCTGGCTTCAGCCCCGGCATCATCCCCAGCGGCAACCTCACACTGACTTCCGGTTCGGTGATCAGCATCGAACTGGCCAGCGCCGCCGGGCCTGGCACTGGTCACGATCAACTCGACGTTACGGGCACAGTCAGTCTGGGCAACGCGACCTTGAACGCCACGTCCAGCTTCGCGCCCAGCATCGGCACCAGTTTCGTGATCATCAATAACGACCTTGCTGAAGCAGTAACGGGAACCTTCAACGGGCTACCCAATGGAGCCACTTTCGTCGTTGGCAGCACGCTGTTGCAGATCAATTATGCTAGTGGCACTAACAACAATGACGTAGTTCTGACAGCAGTCAACTTCAACACGACAACGACGGTAACTTCGTCGCCGAACCCTTCGACCTTTGGCCAGCCGGTGACTTTCACGGCGACCGTAGCGACAAACCCGGCCAGCAGCACTACGCCGACTGGCAGCGTGACCTTTATTATTGATGGCGTGCCAGCCGGAACTGTAGGGTTGAATGGCGCGGGCCAAGCATCTCTTGCTACTAGCTCGCTTACTCCTGCCGGTAGCCCGCACTCAGTGACTGCCGTCTATTCACCTAACGCTGGCTTCAACACCAGCACGGGCACGCTGGCGGGCGGGCAGACGGTCAACAAAGCCAACACGACGACGGCTATTACTTCCGACAACCCCGATCCATCTGCACTAGGGCAAGTGGTCACGATTGCTTATAACGTGACGGTGGGCTCGCCAGGCGCAGGCACGCCGACTGGCAATGTCACCGTCACCGCCACCACCGGTGAAAGCTGCATTGGCACAGTCGCGGCTGGCTCCTGCACCATCACCTTCACCACGCCCGGCACGCGCACGCTCACGGCTAACTACGCGGGCGATGCCAATTTCAATGGCAGCGCATCGCCAGGCGCGTCGCACCAGGTCTTGAACGGCCTCACACTCGGCGGCGGCCTAGCTGACCCGCTGGTCTGCACCGGCCCAGGTAACGTGCTCAATGTCACCGCCACCGTTACCAACACCAATGCCATCACAGTCAGCGTGGACTTCAGCGCCACGCCCACCGTGGCGGGACAATTACTCGTGATCGGCGGAAGCTGCACCGCGACGGGTCAGCTTTCAGGCACCTGCTCCACAACGGGAAACACACAGGTGAGCTTCAGCGGGCAAGTAGCCGCCGGACAGACAGTCACCTTTACTTACCGCGTGCAAGTTGCCGACAACGTCCCGACCGGCACGTCGGTATGTATGACTTCAATCTCGAGTCTCAACAGCGGGCCAGCGCAGACAATCCAAGCCTGCGCCACAGTCAACTGTCCGGCAGTCGGCCCAGGCTCGCTCTTCCCTTCGACGGCAGAAGTGAGCGATCAAAAAGCGGGCAGCGTGTTGGTTTACAACCTCTACTCGTCGAGCATCGCTGCGCCCAATCAGCAAAACACGCGCGTCTCGATCACCAACACCAATCCGGGCTTGTCTATCGCGGTGCATCTGTTCTTTGTGGACGGCGCGACCTGCTCGATTGCCGACAGCCTGGTCTGCCTGACACCGAATCAGACGGCGAGCTTCCTGGCTTCCGATATTGATCCGGGCACAACCGGCTACATCGTCGCCGTGGCTTCTGACTTGGTGACGGGTTGTCCAGTTGATTTCAACTACCTGATCGGCGATGAGTACGTGAAGCTCTCTTCAGGACACGCGGCCAATTTGGCAGCCGAGTCGTTTGCGGCTTTAGCTGGCGGATTGCCTGCTTGCAATGGGCTTTCAGTGACGGCGTTGCTGAGCTTTGATGGCACGAGCTACAACCGCGCGCCGCGTGTGCTGGCGGCTTCAAACATTCCTTCACGCGCCGATGGCAACGACACGCTGATCGTGTTGAATCGCTTCGGCGGCAGTCTCGCGGCAGGCGCAGGGACGCTCGGTTCGCTCTTCGGCATCTTCTATGATGACGCCGAAAATCCGCTGAGCTTTACCTTCACCGCAGGCGTCTGTCAGTTCCGCTCGTCGCTTTCGAGCAACTTCCCGCGCACAGCACCGCGCTTCGAGCAGTTCATCCCGGCGGGCCGCAGCGGCTGGGCGAAGTTCTACTCGCAATCCGACGTTGGACTGCTGGGCGCGCAGATCAACTTCAATGCAAACGCGGGAACGGCGGCGAATGCCTTCAATCAAGGGCACAACCTGCACAAGCTGACCTTGACGACAGCAGCGACGTTGACTATTCCGATCTTCCCACCAAACTGCTAAGGCAAATGAACAGATGCGTGTTCGCTGAATCAGCCAGCGAACACGCATCAACAGGCGATCAGAGTACGAGCTTCAGCTTGCCAATGGACTGTTCACAGCTTACTGGCAAGCTGAAGCTCGTACTCTGATCACTTGAGCCAGAGAGGGCGCGTTGCCCGGTAATTAAGCAAAGCGCAGGTTGCTCACGCCCCCCGTACTATACTCACTTCGCGCACACGTTCTAAAGAAACAGGCAATCGGAAGGGCATAAACCATTTGCACAACAAGCGGGGATGCCGATGATCCCCCTTATTGCCCGCGACTGTCTGTGGCAATCTGAACCGGTGCTGAAAGATTTACAGGCACTGCCGACCAACGGAAAAGCCGTGATTACTTTCCCAGCAGCAACAGGTGAGAGAGAGACCGCGTATGGACGGAGATTGCTCAAGCTATTGAAAAACTCGTCAAAGCAGAAACAACGTCGTAGGCAGCCTATTGCAGTAGATAATAGTTAGCAGACAGAAGACAGTAGAGGAGAGAAGCCAGGCGCTGCCGCAAACTTCTGTCTACCGTCTTTTGTCTCCCGTCTACTCGTATCTTAAGGCCACCATCGGGTCTACCTTCATCGCTCGCCGCGCTGGCACGTAACAAGCCAGCAACGCCACACCGAGCAACAACACCGGCGCGACCGTGAACACAAGCGCGTCAGTCGGCTTGACCTGGAAGAGCAAGCTTTCAAGGAAGCGCGCCAGCCCGAAGGCAGCTACAAGCCCGACTCCTGCACCAATCAGCGTCAGCAGCATCCCGCGCCCGATGACGAGCCGGAAGACATCGCGCGGGCGCGCACCGAGCGCTAAGCGTACGCCGATTTCGTGCGTTCGCTGCGACACCAAATAAGCCATCACGCCGAACAGCCCGACCGAGGCCAGCAACAGCGCGACTCCGGCAAAGCTAGCCAGCAGGAACATATTGAAACGACGCGAGCCGAGCGAGTCGTAGAGCAGTTGCTCTATTGTTTGTATGTCGTAGCCCGGCACGTTCGCGTCTATTGAACGCAAGATTGCACGCACCGCTGAGGTTTGCGCCGTCGGCTCGGCGCGCGTGCGGACGACCAGTTGGAAGGTGGCCCAGGTCGCCGCCATCGCCGCCGGGGCATAGGCTACCGGCCCCGGCTCATTATCTAGCCCACCGCTACGCACATCGCCCGCAACACCGATAATTGTGTAGGTCTTGTTGCCGAGGCTCTTCAAAACGACTGGCTTGCCGATGGGGTCTTCACCGGGCCAGTAGCGGCGCGCCATGCCTTCGCTGATGATCGTGACGGGCTGGCTCTCTGCGGTGTCGCGCTCGTCAAAATCGCGCCCGCGCAACGGAATGCCGAGTGTGCGCAAATAGCCCGGGCTGATGATGCGCCAAGCGGACGAAGGCAGACTGCCGTCTGGCGCGGTCGGTTTGCCCGGAATCTCAACCTGGCCGGCAGTGCCGCCGCCGCCCAACGGCACCAGACTGGTGAGCGCCACGTCTTGTACGCCGGGCAACGCTTTGGTCTCTTGCAACAGACGCGTGTAGAAATTCCAGCACTCCGCATTCTCGCGATAGCGACTGCGCGGAAGGCTGATTCGCATCGTCAATAAGTTATTTGGCTCGAAACCGGGTTTGACGTCTTGCAACTTGGCGAAGCTGCGCAGCAATAAGCCCGCGCCGACGAGCAGTGCGACCGAGAGCGCCACTTCTACGATCACCAGCGCGCCGCGCACACGTTGTCGTCCTGCCGCGCCAGCGCCGCTACGTCCGCTTTCCTTGAGCGTCTCGTTCAGATCGGGCTGCGACGCTTGGAGCGCGGGGAAGAGTCCGAAGAGCACACCGGTCACGAGCGAGAGCAGCAAACTAAAGGCGAGCACGCGCCCGTCAACTGAAAGCTCATCAAGCCGTGGCAGTGTAGCCGGGTTCATCGTCTTCAACGCTTCCACCGTCCAAACCGCGACCAGCAAGCCCAAGCCCCCGGCGAGTAGCGCCAACAAGAGCGCCTCAGAGAGCAACTGCCGGACGATGCGCAGACGGCCAGCGCCGAGCGCCACGCGGATGGCGATCTCTTTTTGTCGAGCGGCAGCACGCGCCAACAGCAGGTTGGCGACATTGCTGCACGCGATGAGCAGCACAAACATAACCGCGCCGACAAAGACCAACAGCGAACGACGGCTTTGCTCCGGCACAATCCAGTCGTAGAACTTCTGCCCCCTCACCGACCAGCCCTTGTTGCTCTCCGGGTATTGCTGCGCAAGTTGCTGCGCAATGGTGTTCAAGTCAGCGAGCGCACGCTCTAAAGTGACGCCCGACTTCAGCCGGCCAATCACCAACAAGCGGTGATCGCCACGTGGGCGAGCAGGATCTGGCGCGAGCGGCGTGAACAGTTCATTGCGCACGCCCCAGTTAAAAGATTCCGGCAGCACACCTATCACGGTGAAGGGGTTGTCATTGATCGTCAGCGTCTTGCCAACAATGGCAGGATCGCCGCCAAAGCGTCGCTGCCAAAACCCATGCGTGACCAACACAACGCGCGTGTTCCCGCCGGGCCGATCTTCTTCGGGCAGTAAGTTGCGGCCCAGCACGGGCGAGACGCCCAACGTCGGCAGGAAGTCTGTGGTGATGACCGCACCCCGCACAACCTCGACATCTTGGCCTGCCTTCAGGTTGAAACTCGCGCCCGAGGTCGCCGCGATTGCTTCAAAACTCTGATTGCGCGCGCGCCAATCCAGAAAGTTTGGATGCGAGGCGCTGAACGTTGGCCAGCCCCGTTCGGGATTGCTCTCGTTAAGGCGCACGAGCCGGTCAGGGTTAGTGAAAGGCAATTGCCGCAGCATGACGGCGTTGACCACACTAAAGATGGCTGTGTTCGCGCCGATGCCCAGCGCCAATGTGAGCAGGACGATCAAAGTGAACCCAGGGTTCTTCAACAACATTCGCGCGCCGTAACGCAGATCATTAAGCAGGTTGCCCATTTTCTTCACCTCAGTTCAAAGGTTTGAGTGGTTAGTGAGAGACACTTCTTGTTGCAGGGTCAATCCAAATGCCGTGCCAACGGTGTGACACAGGTAAACGCTGAGCAGGCGAGCTTTGCTCTTGAGTTTGCAGAAGATCTACCAGCGGCTGTGTTCGCTCACGGGATCAGCCAATCCCAAAAGCGGAATCAATTTAACGCGGCGCGTACTCTGATTGCCTCAGCGGCCAAGCCGGTCGTATACTCCGCGCCACACCAGCTTCATAAGACCGTATAACAACTGTTGCAACGCGCTCTTCAATACGAAGCAACAAGTAGAAGACGCGCTGCGTGCAAGTTACGCTGTAATCAAATTCAGAAAGGAATTGAGCTTATGACAAATCGCAGTTGGTTGGCGCTACTCTTTTTCGCCTTGGTGATAAATCTCGGCGTTGCCCAGGCCCAAACTCCAAGCGCACAGACACCGAACGCACAAACAAAGGTCGAAGCGCCGGACGTCGCCGGAGATTGGTCAGGCATTTGGTCGTCTTACAACCCCGCGCAAGGTGGGAGCACGCCAAAAGACTTGTGCAAAAACCTCTCAGCCAAGGTCAACGTAAAAGATGGCGTCTACGAAGCCAGCTTTGAAGGCGATTGCGGACGCCCCTACAGATACACGATCAAGATGGAAGGCCGCCAAGTCGGCAAGGTCGTGATGTTCAAAGGCACGACCGATCTGGGCGCGCGTGATGGTGGCGTCTTTGATTGGATCGGACGCGCCACCGACAAAGAGTTCGTCGGCTTCTTTACCAGCGCGTATTACACCGGCACGTTCAATCTCGCGCGGGCCAAAAAGGAATGAGCCGGAAACGCCGAGTTCGACAAGCTGCCAAAGCTTGTCGGTGGTCTCGGCAATGCACACAACTCGGAGTTTCCGACAAGCTTTGGCAGCTTGTCGGACATTCCCTGAGGACATTCATGCATGCGAGCGCTACTACCTGTCGTCTTATTAACCACAATCGCAGTACTGGCCGCGCACTTCCCTGCCAAACCTGTCATTGCTGACTTCAAGACCGAGGTCAAACAGATCACCTCGGGGCCGAAGCACCATTTCTTCGGTTACATCGGCCACGTGCAGACGATTCCCTGGAATCGCAGTGGTCGCTACATACTCACGCTGCAAACAGACTTTCAAGAACGCATGCCCGCGCCCGCTCAAGCGGCTGAGATTCTCTTGCTGGACACGCGCAACAACTACGCGCCCAGAGTTGTCGAGCACACGCGCGCCTGGAATTTCCAACAAGGCACGATGCTCTATTGGAACCCGGCGGCACCCGAAACGCAGTTCTTCTTCAACGACCGCGACCCAAAGACGCAGGAAGTATTTTGCGTGCTCTTCGACATCTCGAAGGGCAAGAACGGCGCGCGCGTAGCGGAGTTCCGCTACGCTGACACGCCCTTTGGCAACAGCGGCGTGGCGCAGCGCGGCGGCTGGTTTCTCGGCATCAACTACGCGCGGCTCGCGCGGCTGCGCCCAGTCACTGGCTATCCCGGCGCGCGTGATTGGACGGTCGGAGTGAAGCACCCGACCGACGACGGCATCTTCAAAGTAAATCCTGTGACGAAGGAGAAGCGGCTGCTCGTCTCCTTCAGACAACTGGCGGATGCGTTGCGTGACACGCATCCTGAAGTAGACAGCAAAGAACTCTTCATCAACCATACGCTCTGGAGCCGCGACGATAGCCGCATCTTCTTCTTCGTGCGCGGCGATTTCGAAACGCGCGAACTGCGGCTCGACGTGCCTTTCACGATGAAGGCCGACGGCACCGGCTTGCGTCCGCTGATCACGCACATCGGCGGGCATCCCGATTGGGAATCCGGCCAGCGGATGATCGGCATTCGCGGTAAAGATCAAATCCTCTTTGATGTCGAACGGCAAGAGTTCGTCGGCACGCTCGGCACGCAGGAGATGTTTCCCAACCCCGGCGGCGACATCGCGCTCTCGCCCGACGGCAAGTGGTTTGTCAACGGGCACGGCGACAAGGGGAAAAACTACTACAACATCCTGCGGCGCGCTGACGGCGCGTGGACGCGCACCGAAGGGCTTGATCAAGGCGGCTACATCACAGGCGAATTGCGCATTGACCCATCGCCCTGCTGGAATCGCGACAGCACACAGTTGCTAGTTGGCGCGATTGCCAAAGACGATCAGAAGACGCGCCAGCTTTACGTCATCACGATCAAACGCAATTGAGGGAAACGTATGGCCAATTCCAACATCAAGAAATCCACCGAAAGCGAAGAGCGGAGACTCAATCCCATCATCCGGTTTGTCTCCAAAATTGATGGTTGGGTAATGAGGCATACCAAGCTGCGGCTCTTGGCTCGCAGTGCGCCTGCGCTGTTACTCACCACTATTGGACGTAAGTCAGGACAGCCGCGCACCACGCCAGTTCTCTATCTGCGCGATGGAACCGATATTGTCGTAGTAGCCTCGAAAGCCGGCCTGCCCAATCATCCGCTGTGGTACTTGAACCTCGAAGCCAACCCGAATGTGGAAGTAGAAGTTGATGGCCGGAAAATGGCGATGCTGGCCCGGCGAGCGACTGAAGAGGAGAAGCAACGCTTGTGGCCAGGACTGGTTGAGAGGTATCCGGACTTTGCCAATTATCAATCCCGCACGGATCGTGACATCCCAGTAGTTTTTCTGTCGTCCAAGTAAACTGAAGCTTGGTGTGGAGTGCTGCGCCAAACCGAAAAGGAGTCAAACTCGTGAAGCTCAATCCACGCTTTACTACCTGGTCTTTTGTGATCGTGCTCCTGTGCTCGACCGCGAGCGCATTCGCTGTCGCGCCCAAGCTAAAAGTCACAGACAACCGCCGCTACCTCCAATACGAAAACGGCAAGCCTTTTTTCTATCTCGGCGACACGGCCTGGGAGTTGTTCCATCGCCTGAATCGTGAGGAGGCCACGCAATATCTGACCAACCGCGCGCAAAAAGGCTTCACGGTGATTCAAGCCGTTGTCCTGGCGCAACTCGGCGGGCTGACCGTCCCAAATCCTTATGGCGATCTGCCGCTGCTTGATCGCGACCCGGCCAAGCCGAACGAAGCCTACTTCCGCCACGTAGATTTCATCGTCAACAAAGCCGAAGAACTCGGCCTGTTCGTCGGCATGCTGCCGACTTGGGGCAGCTACTGGGCGCTGGGCACGGCAGCCTTCAACCCGACCAACGCGCGTCAATATGGGCGCTTCCTCGGCACGCGTTACAAAGACAAACCCATCATCTGGATTCTCGGCGGCGACCGCTCCATCACCAACGACGCCGAGCGCGCGATCATTGACGCGCTGGCCGCAGGCTTGACCGAAGGCGACGGTGGCGCGCACTTGAAAACCTTTCATCCCATCGGCCCCGGCCTTTCGTCCATCAAGCTGCACGACGCGCCCTGGCTAGACTTCAATATGTTCCAGTCCTCGCACGCCGCGCGCGATCACGACAACGGCTTGTACACGGAGAACGATTACGCGCTCACGCCCGCCAAACCCACGCTGGACGGCGAGCCGCGCTACGAAGGCATTCCCGTAGGTTTTTATTTGCGCAACGCGAGCGGGATTGACCGCTTTGACGATTACGATGTGCGGCAAGCGGCCTACTGGTCGTTGCTGGCCGGAGCCTGCGGGCACACTTACGGTAACAGCAGCATTTGGCAGATGTACAAGCCCCCAACAGGTGAAAAAGCCACTGGCGGCGTTGGCGACGCCTCGCGCGGACGCGATTTGTTCGGCCTGCCCGGCAGCGTCATCGGAGCTAATATCCCCTGGTACGAAGCGCTAGATCATCCTGGCGCTTTTCAAATGCGTCACGTGCGCCGCTTGTTCGAGGCGCTCCCCTTTACGAAGCTTGTGCCGGATCAGCGCATTATTCTCAACGGCCCCGTGAGCGGTGGCGCGAAGCTGCGCGCGGCGCGGGCGAGTGATGGATCGTTCGCGTTGATTTACACGCCGCGCGGCGAAAGCTTCACGCTGAATAAGAGCATCATCAAGGCCGAACGTGTGCGCGAGATTTGGTATGACCCGCGTTATGGCGTCGGGTATTTTAATAAGGACCAAGATACGTGGGGCTTTCAGACGTACACGCCGCCGACCAGTGGACGGGGGAATGATTGGGTGTTGGTGTTGACGGATGCGGCGGCGAGGTTCACTTTGCCTGGAATAACTCAGTAATTTGGAGCCTGAGAGGCTCTAAGGTTTTACTCAAAATTAAGTTTGAGCAGATGCTACATGGCTGGACTGACGTACAAAAACCCCGTACACTGCCGCCCGTGATACATCACGGGCAACTGGTTCTTCTGCCCGAGAATCTCCCTCAACATTCCAAGGCTTTTGATCACACAGGCTAGCTACTCCTGTTTCTTACTGAACGTCCTGCAGGAGAGATAGTCCAAGGGACTTTTGTGTCGAGAATCTAGCGTCCTCAACATAAGAGATAACAGTTTATTGTTTAATTACCGGAGAATTATGAAAAAAATAGGCCTCGTTTTAGCAATATCCTTTCTCTTAGTCGTATCAGCTTCCCTTACCTTTATGAATTACAAGGTGTGGGCACTGTCAACGGTCTTTTCTGATGACTTCAGTACAAACTCCAGCGCGACGTTTACGACTACGGGACTAATCGGCGCTAGCAGTTTTAGCGTCAATCGCTCTGGCGCTGATTGGGGAGCGAGAAGAAATACGTCGCCGGCGCAGCTTGAATTGACCAATGATGCTGGCGCTACAGCAAACGCAGATGGCTGGGTTTATGCCAGCACACCTACTACTTCCTTTACCTCGCCATACAACTCTACGTTAAACCTGACACCCGCAAAAGTGACTTGGAATTTCAACCTGCGGCAGATTCGCCCTGACCCAGCAGGCTTTGGCTCTAATTCGTATGGAGCGGCGTTCATCTTAGGCACGACCTCAACCACAGCCGCTACGGCCGGAGATGGGTACGCCGTTGTGCTAGGGCAGTCTGGCGCAGTTGATCCAGTCAGACTGGCAAAGTTTACTGGTGGCCTGCGGGGAACTTTGACGAACATCATCACTTCCAATACAGCGGGGCTAGCTGATTTTGGCGCTGAGTATTTGAGTGTTCGTGTAACCTATGACCCAGTCGGCAACATCTGGGAATTGTTCCTCAGAAATGACGGGAATTCGGCATTTGCTGACCCGGCTAGCGGCACTCTCACTTCACAAGGAACCGCTCCCGATTCTACCTATACAGGTACTTCATTGACTTCACTAGGTGGTTATTGGCAAGGTTCGACAGCGGCGAATCAAACCGCCTTTTTCGACAATATCTCAGTCACTGTGGCTGATGCTGGAACTAATCTAACGATCAATGATGTCTCTCTAAATGAAGGCAATGCTGGGACCACCAGCTTTACTTTTACGGTCAGCCTTTCTGCTCCAGCGGGTCCGGGCGGCGTGACGTTCGACATCGCCACACAAGATAACACTGCCACGCAACCCAGTGACTACACACTAAAGACGCTTACCTCGCAGACTATTCCGCAGAACAGTTCAACTTACACGTTTACTGTGTTGGTCAACGGCGACACCGCGCTTGAGCCCAACGAAACCTTTTTCGTGAACGTTACCAACGTGACAGGCGCAACTGTCACCGACGCGCAAGGTCAGGGCACGATCGTCAATGATGACGCAGCGCCTACACCACCACCGACTCCAACGCCCACACCGTCATTGGCGGGAACTGTCGTTATCAGCCAGGTGTACGGCGGTGGCGGCAACACGGGCGCTACTTTGAAAAATGATTTTATCGAACTCATCAATCACAGTGCGCTGCCGGTTGATTTGACTGGCTGGTCAGTGCAATACGCTTCGGCGACCCTCGCCAATTGGCAGGTGACTACGCTGCCCAGCTTTGTGCTTCAGCCGGGTCAATACTTCTTGATTCAGGAGGCTGCTGGCGCGGGAGGCACTGACAATCTACCCACACCGGATGCCACTGGAACCATCGCCGTAGGTTCAACCTCGGGCAAGGTCGCGCTCGTGAGCAACACAACGGCGTTGATCGGCAACTGCCCTGCGGGTTCAGGCATTATTGATTTCGTCGGCTACGACGGGGCGAATTGCTTTGAAGGCGCAGGGGCCGCGCCCTTGCTTTCAAACACAACGGCGGCTCTGAGACTAGACGAAGGCTGTTTTGATACCAATGACAACAGCGCCGATTTCGTTGCCGGCGCGCCTAACCCGCGCAACAGTTTAACGACAACGCACAACTGTACTGGTCTTTTTGCTGTCGGATCGGCAAATCCCAACGCAGTGCTGGAGGGAGCGGCGACCACTCTGAGGGTTGACGTTTCGCCAGGACAGAATCCGCCCAGCACCGGCATCACAGTGACAGCCAATCTTTCTTCAATCGGTGGATCGCCCAGTCAGTCTTTTAGCGGCAGCGGAAATGTTTTCACCTTCAATGCAACGGTGTCCCTCAGCACGACGGCGGGGATGAAGTCGTTGCCGGTGACGATTACCGATGCCCAGTCCCGTTCATTCAACGCCAATATCCTGCTGAGCGTCCTGCCGCTGGTTCCCAATCACATTACCATCAGTCAGGTCTACGGCGGCGGCGGCAATGGTGGCGCCACTTATGCCAACGACTTTGTTGAGTTGTATAACCCGACAGCCGCTACAGTGAATATCACTGGCTGGTCGTTACAGTATGCTTCAGCGACTGGCACAAGCTGGACCAACAAGCAGCCGCTCGGCGGCATAATTGGCCCAGGCGAGTACTATTTGGTCAGCCTGGCCTCAGGCGGTGCGGTTGGTGCGCCGCTGCCACCGTCAAATATTTCCGGCGGAATCAACATGTCAGCCACTGCTGGGAAAATTGCGCTAGTCAGTAACGGAGCCGCGCTCGCCGGCGCGTGTCCGCTGGGCGGTGACCCGGACATCGTGGATTTTGTCGGGTATGGAACGACTGCTAACTGTCATGAGGGAACCGCAAACACACCCGCGCCTAGTAACACTACGGCGATTTTCAGAAAAGATAGCGGGGCCACTGACACCGATCAGAATGGCACTGACTTTAGTACTGGAGGGCCGATTCCTCGACGCACGGCACCGATTGTGGAGCTTGGGCCGTGGGTCGCAGACACCGATCCGATCACGGATGGATTTAATGCGCCCTATGACGCGACCGTCACAGTCAGCTTTAGCGAGCCAGTGACTCTTGACAGCGGTTGGTACAACATCACCTGTACTTCCGGCTCGCACAACGATGCGACTGTCGCGTCGTTCAACAGTTCCAAGGGATTTCACATCACGCCAAATACGAGCTTCCAGTTTGGTGAGCAATGCACCGTAACCATCTTCAAGGATAAGGTTCACGATCAGGACACAGACGATAGTTCAACTGATACTGATACGCTATTTGAGAACTACACTTGGTCATTCACAGTGGTTGGCGCGGGCCAGCCAGCGCCCTACCCACCGAGTGTTCACCTGACGCTGGGCAATCCGTCCGGCGCGACTCCTGGTGATCCCAATAACTATTTGATGGAGAAGCCGACCTTCACACTCTCTTATAACCGAGACAAGGGCACGCCAAACTGGGTGAGCTGGCACATGGATCTCTCCTGGTACGGGACTCTGGCGCGCATTGATACCTTCCGCGCCGATCCGCGAGTGCCGCCCGAATGGTATCGCGTGCAAGAGAGCGATTACTCCGGCACCGGGTTCGACCGTGGTCATATGACGCCGAACGCCGACCGCGATAATCAAAATCGCATCCCGATCAATCAGGAAACCTTCCTGATGACAAACATGGTTCCGCAGTCTCCCGATAATAATCAGGGCCCCTGGGCGGCGTTTGAGGAGTACCTACGCACACTGACGGATGCAGGACAGGAACTCTATATCGTATCCGGCCCAGTCGGGGTGGGAGGTTCTGGCTCTAACGGCGGGACGACAAACACAATCACAGGCGGCCATGTGACCGTTCCGGCCTATACCTGGAAGGTCGTTTTGGTGCTGCCGCAAGGTGAAAACGATTTGTCACGCGCGACCTGTTCAGCCAGAACAATCGCCATCCTCATTCCCAATGTTCAGGGCATCAGGAACAACGCCTGGCAAACTTACCTGACGTCGGTTGATGCGATTGAGGCCGCGACCGGTTACAACTTATTCTCGAACTTGTCGGATGACGTTCAGAATTGCATAGAGCCAATCATAGACGGAATCAGCCCGCGTACGGTAAATCAATCCGCCACAAATGCGGAAGACACGCCGGTGACGATCACGCTACAGGCGACGCGGCCAAACAACAACAATCTCACGTTTAGCATCGTGGGCACCGGCCCCGCACACGGGGCGCTTGGCAGTATAAGCGCAGCCGCTTGCGCCGGAAGTGATTGCACGGCCACCGTCACCTACTCGCCTGGACTGGATTACAACGGGGCGGACAGCTTTAAGTTCAAAGCGAACAACGGAGCTGCTGATTCAAATATCTCAACGGTCAGCCTCAGTGTGACGGAAGTCAATGACGTTCCAGTAGCCGCCAATGATGCAAAGGCGACGAATCAGGAAACGCCACTTAACTTCCCGGCCGGTGATCTGACAACCAATGACTCTGCGGGGCCAGCAAATGAAGGCAGCCAGACCTTGACCGTGACCAGCGTCACGGCGACCGCCAACACGCACGGAACCGTGACGCTCAGCAGCGGGACGGTGACTTATTCGCCCGCCGCCAACTACAGCGGCTTGGCCTCGTTTAGCTATCAGGTCTGCGACAATGGCACGACCAATAGTGCGCCTGATTCCAAGTGCGCTACTGGCACTGTCAACGTGACCATCAATGCCAAACCGACGATTGCCGGAGCGACAATCGCGCGGCAGCAAGGCGTCGCCGCCTCAACCTCACAGATTGCTACTGCCAGCGATGCTGAGCAGCCCGCCAACACCGTGACCGTCACAGTCAACGGCGGGGCGAGCGCGACCGTCAATGGCGTGACCGTCAACAGCATCAGCGTTGACGGCGCAGGCAACGTGACGGCAAGCGTGGCGGCTGATTGCACGGCAAGCAACGCCAGCTTCACCCTCACGGCCACTGACAATCAAGGAGCAACAAGCAGTTCCACCTTGACCGTCAACGTCACAGCCAACACTCCGCCGACGCTCGGCACCTATCCGAACGCGGCGGTCTTGCCGGGCGGCTCAACGACAGTGACGCCGAATGCAGTGCCCAGCGATAACGTTGCGGTTGTCAGCCTGACAGCCTCGGCTCCAGGCTTTACCGGAACATTCGCTGGCAACACCGCAAGCGGGGTGATTACCGTTACCGGCGCCACCCCAGCGGGCAGTTACACAGTGACGGTGACGGCAACTGACAATTGCGGCGCGACCGCCACCAGGACGTTCACGCTCATTGTCAACACACCGCCATCCGTTACAGGGGCCACGATCACGCAGCAGCAAGGCGCGCCAGCGTCTGTCTCACAAATTGGGGTAGTGAGCGATGCCGATCAACCAGCTAATACCCTGATCCTGACAATCAATGGCGGCGCGAGCGCGACCGTCAATGGTGTGACGGTTTCCGGCCTTAGCATCAATGGCGCAGGCCAGGTGCTGGCGAGTGTCAGTGCATCCTGTTCCGCGAGCAACGCCAGCTTCAACCTCAGCGTAACTGACAATCAGGGAGCCACGGCCAATGCGACGCTGACCGTCAACGTCACGCCAAGCACCGCGCCGATCATCGTGCTCAAGCCTGCAGTGGAAATATGGCCGCCTAATGGCAAGTTTGAAACCTTCGCCATTGCCGATATGGTGCTAAGCGCCAGTGATGGCTGCGATGGAAGCTTGATCAATAGTGTGGTCATCGAGAAGGTGACGAGTGACGAAGGCACGAACTCTTCAGGCGACATTCTGATCGCGGCGAATTGCAAGTCAGTGCAGTTGCGCCGGGATCGAGATGGCAACGGCGATGGCCGCGTCTACACCGTCACGCTGCGGGTGCAGGACAGTTCAGGCAACATCACACGGGCAAACTTCCTGGTGACTGTGCCGCACAGCCAGAACGGCAGTCCGGCAGTCAATAGCGGAGTAGCTTATACGGTCGCCAGTAGCTGTGGAAACTAAGCTGGCTAAGGCGACTCGATTAGGAGTAGTCTCCTAAAACTGATAATGAAAGCCCGGAAGCCACTTTTGATTGGCTTCCGGGCTTTCATGTTTCTGGCCTTGGTCTGGCGCTACGCTTCTCTGCTGGCCGCTCAGCGGCCCCCACGGGCGCAAACTTGGCCTAGTTACTGTTTTTTGTTTGTGAGCAGTTTGGCAATCCTGCCCGGTTAGCCCTAATTTCCGCGCGGGCTAAGTATCACTTTCCCGGCGAGGAGGAAACTGGAAAGACTCCAAAATAGCGCGAAGTTCATTTGCATTGAGTGAAGGGCCCCGGCGAGGAAGAATACAACACCAGCACTGAATAAGATGATGAATGTCTGTTTAGCAGCGATTGCGGTCATTTCCTGAATTCTCCTTTTTGATGTTTAGACCTTAGCCTTGTTCCGCTCAGTCTTTATTTGGCCCTGTAGACATAGGAACTCAAACGTAAGACGGTCTGCGGTGGACGGTTTACCTTGTGATTGGATGCTTAAGATTTCAATGGCTTGGATTGGTGCAGACGTTTTATGACACAAAGGATGGGCCTGGGCAAGAAAAAACGCATCCCTAAAAGTTAAAGTGCAGAAGCCATACCATAGCCCGCCCAGCTACCAGTGGAATCGCGGCGGGCGAACGCCCCCGCCGAGGCAGGATAGAAACCTGCATATTTCGCGGCTTCTTTCGCGGTTTCTGTAAGCTGTCATTATCAGGGCTAAGCAAATCCAGCCGCCCTCCGTCACTGCCACCTTGTGGAAAGGCTTTGTTTTTTATGGCTTAAGCTGGCCCAGCCCAGATCATGCGACTTGGTACATTGGTTGCCCTGAGACTTGAGGAACAGAATCCCAAAGGCATAACTTTCTTTTCGCAAGTATTTGAAGGTTTGATAAGCATAACCTAGCCGCAAGTCCTGTTAGGCCGGATGGCCGCGGCTACCAACTTACCCAAGCAACCACGCTGGGTCGGCCTGTTGGCAGACAGGTGCAGAATATAGTGAGGAAACAGGCTGCCTGCCTGAGTACAGAGCGCTGCCATTAAGCATGAGAGGTGATATGGCTTTTGCCTATAACGACAATTACCGCAGTCGGGAAGCTGTCGAGCGACATCGGAGTCGCCCAGTAACCTTGAGGTACCCCTTAACTCAGAGAGAGGCGCACGAGAGTGAAGCGCTGTTTCGCAACTTGGCGGAGATGACCTCGGCCGCCATCTACATTTTTCACGGAGAGCGTTGTGTTTACGTCAACCCCGGCGCGGAGGTCTTAACCGGCTACACGCGTAGCGAGTTGTTAGCGACAAAACTCCGCAGCCTGCTCCCGTCCACCGAGCAAAGGACAGACAGTGCGCGGCCAGAGGCCAGTCAACGACCAGCCTCAGTTCCGGCACGCTACGAGCTAAAAGCCCTGACAAAAACCGGCCAGGAGCGTTGGCATGAGGTCGCCGTCGGCAAGATGATGTTTCGCGGCCAAGCGTCAGTACTCATAACCTGCTTCGACATCACCAAACGCAAGCACGTTGAACAGGAGTTGCAATCGCTCACCAGCCGCCTGCTGCATTTGCAGGACGAAGAGCGCCGCCGCATCGCCAGGGAGTTGCACGATATAACGGCGCAGAATATGTTTGCGATCACCATCAATCTGGCGCGCTTGCAACAAAGCTCCCTGCCACCGTCCGAAGTCGCCGAACTGCTGGCTGAGTGTCGCACGCTCGGTGAACAATCACTCCAGGAAATCCGCACTCTCTCTTACCTGCTTCACCCACCGATGCTGGATCAGGCTGGGCTGGTTTCCGCGTTGCAATGGTACATAGAGGGATTTATCAAACGCAGCGGGATTTATGTTGACCTGGTAGTCAGGTCGGAGGTCGGACGCTTGCCCGCGCAGGTAGAGACGGCTCTCTTCCGCGTTGTACAGGAGAGTCTAACCAATATCCACCGCCATTCGGGCAGCAGCGTAGCGAGCATCAGGCTGGAAACCAAAGGCTCCCAAGTCTATCTACAGATCAAAGACTTGGGTGAAGGGCTACCATTGGCTGAGACTGCGGCAGCCTTGGAGGACGGTCAACACTTAGGCGTGGGGATTGCGGGAATGCGCCAGCGTCTAGGCCAACTGGGCGGCAGCCTGGAAATCAAGTCGAGCAACCAGGGAACGGTGGTGACAGCCGTAGTTCCCTTCACTGCTGGAGGGAACAATGACACGCATATTGTTGGCGGATGACCACGATGTAGTACGGCAGGGATTGCGCAAGCTGTTGGAATCCCACCAAGAGTGGGAAGTTTGCGGCGAGGCGAGTGACGGGCGGGCGGCCGTGAAATTGGCCCTGGAATTGAAGCCGGAGATTGCGGTGCTGGACCTCAGCATGCCTGAACTAAATGGGCTGGAAGCGACGCGGCAGATCAAGAAAGTAGAGCAAGGAATCGAAGTGTTGATCTTCACCATGCACGAAACCGAGCAGTTAATCCGGGAGGTACTGACGGCTGGCGCGCGCGGCTACGTGCTGAAATCGGATGGCGGACAACAATTGGTCGAAGCCGTCGAAGCACTTTCGCGCCACAAGCCCTTCTTCACGGCCAAAGCCAGCGAAGCGTTGTTGGATAACTATCTCAAAACCGTTGACGGAGTTGGCAAAGAATCTGTGCTGACAGACCGCGAACGCGAGATCGTCCAGTTGCTCACCGAGGGCAAAGGCAACAAAGAAGTGGCGGCGGCACTCTGCATCAGCGTGAAGACGGTGGAAACGCATCGTGCAGCCATTATGCGGAAGCTAGGCTTCAATTCGATTGTCGAGTTAGTGCATTACGCGATCCGCAACCAATTGGTCGAACCCTAAGACGCAAGTTGAGGCAGTGTAAACCACGGGGAACACGGGGAGCACAGGGAAAGCCCAAACCAATCAAGCCCCCGTGCTCCCCGTGTTCCCCGTGGCTTTTATTCCGGTGTACCCAACCTCAATGAATTCCCTTCCGACAAATACATAATCTACCTGATACCCGTTCAGCCGCTCGCTGATTATTCTTAATACTCTGACCAAAGGATAAGGGCAGATTACTACTGCGCACAAAGTCCCAGGGATGATATTGGCCGGTCGTGGGAACGGGTGACATCACGCGCGGCCTAACTCCACCGCTCAGTCAAGCGACTGAGCGGTGGATCTACTGTTTGAGCAGACAGACAGATGTCTGGAGCGACGAAGAGGTGACCAGGGTGAGCGAACTGATCGTGACCGGATTCAAAGATCTATACCGTGCCTCCGAAGTCCTCAACGAGTTGCGGCGGCGAGAATGGGATTGGGTGGCCGACCTGGATCAAGCGGTCGTCGTTCGGCGCGATAGCGTGGGCAAATTGCGCGTCCTGTTCAATGTAGACCCCACGACGAAAGAGGGAGTCGCCTGGGCCAAACTGTGGGGTTCGTTTCTCAGTCTCGCGCTCTTTATGCCGATCACAGATAACATCGTAGAGGCAGTCAGAGATGTATCGCTCATACCCCACACAGCGGCCAGCGGGAGCGGCGGCGCACATAAAGCCCTCGCTGATTTCAAATGGTGGAAAGAAGGCTTGCGCATATCGGATGAATTCGTCCGGGATATTGGGGCGCTGGTTCAACCTGGTGATTCGGCGCTTTTCATGCTTTTGCGCACGGCGTCAGCGCGGGCGGTGTTACAGCAGTTCCGCAATCACGGGGGCACGCTACTCCACTACGCGCTAACGCCGGAGCAAGAAGATAAATTGCAGGACGTGCTGGCACTCAAGTAACCGCGCTTGACGCCAGCCGCAGCGACAACAGCAGTCGAAGGAGGGACAAACTATGCGGAAAGCAACTTTGCTGATGAATCAAACATGGTGGGTGGTGGGCCTGCTGCTCTTCGCTCTAAGCACGCCGCTTGGCTTCGCCCAAAACAAAGACGGCTCTACTCGTGGCGAGATCGCAGCCTTGCTTGGCAAGCATGATGACGCAATGAACAGGCAGGATCTGAATGCAGTATTGGCACTGTATGCGCCTGCCCCCGCCAGACCAGTCCTGCTCGGCACCGGGCCGGGTGAACGCTATCAAGGATCGGCAGAGATCAGGAACGCTTATACCGAATTCTTCAAGGACTTCGATAAAGGCACCCTCACTCACAATTGTTATTGGAAAGATGGTGGCAGCAATGGCAACCAAGCCTGGGGCGTCGCCATGTGCAAATTCAGCGATTCACACGGCGGGAAAAACCGTGAATACGAACTCAATGTGTCAGCGGTGGCCGAGAAGCAAAAAGGCAACTGGTACTTCGTCATGGTGCACTGCTCCAATCTGACCGGCGGTCAATAAGCGTCGAGCAAAGTAGGAGGAGGCTTGAGTCATGCAAGACGAGAAGAAAGCAATTCAAGAAGCTGGCCAGGAAGCTGGACAAGAAGCCGGTCAACTGGCTGAAGTCGAATTGATGCGCCGCCGAGATTTTCTGAAAGGCCTGAAGAAATGGTCGCAGGCCGTTATTGGCGGGATCGTCCTGGCAGGACTGTTGCCCGCGCCTGAAGTCCAAGCGGGCTGGGTGAATCGCCGTGGGAGTTGGGTCAATGGCGCGGGCGCGGGCGGCTGGGCCAATCGCGGCGCCAGTTGGGTCAACGGCGGCGGCGGCTGGCTCAACAGCGGCAGCAATTGGATCAATCGTGGTGGCTCGTGGATCAACGGCGGCGGCGGTTGGATCAACGGCGGCGGCGGCGGCTGGCTCAACGGTCGCGGCGGCGGCGGCGGTAGTTGGGTCAATCGTCGTGGCTATTAAATTTAGGCACACAACATTGGGACACCGGAATAAAAACCACGGGGAACACGAGGAGCGCAAGGACTTGATTGGTTTAAGGTTTCCCCGTGTCCCCTGTGCTCCCCGTGGTTGATGCCGTTTCAATCTTTTGTGCTCCGATTTAGCGGGCCACAACCGAGAACCGGTAGCCAGGCCGGGCAGTCATTCAACGTGGGTGTTAGATAGGTTGGAGTTGAAGGCTGCCCGGTCCTGCCGGGTGTTTATCACAGCGGAGAGCAACCCATGACCAGGATCGTCTACAACATCCCGCTGCAACTGGCCAACGCTTATCGCGGGCAACGCGTCATTGTGCGCACGGCTGAGCCGGCGGAGTTAGCTAAGGCCTATGCTGGCAGCGAGGTTGAAAAGCTGGTTGGCGTCCAACTGTTTTCTTTGCAGGCCGACGTCAATGTCCTGGCTGATTGGGGCTACGGGGTGCCGCTGGAATTGGTCTTGCGCGCACCGGGGATGGAATTCCCCGCGCTTTATCGGCACGCAAAGCTGCTCGACAAACATCCGATGCGCGTTTCTATCGCGGTCGTTCCCGGCTTCAGCCGCGCGGTGAAGTTGGCCACCTCGTTGGAATTTGCGGTCAAACTGGAATTGGGACAGCCCGGTCCAGAGGTGTTGGACGAACTCGGCGAGGTGTTGAATTTCTATCTGCATCAGCCGCTGGTTGGCCAACCCGTAGAGCCTTTCCACGGATTGTTGATGGCAGCTTACTACGGCGACCCCGCCACGCTTTGGGATATTCAGGAAGAAAACCCGGTCTATATCCGCTACGTCACAGAGGACGGCGACGAAACCATCGCCCGGCGCTTCACCGGCGAAAGCCGGCTAGCTCAACCGGCATCAGTTTGGTTCGGTACGACACGCGCAGCCAAGGCAGCCAACCTCGCTTTTTTTGTCACCGACCTCCAAGAGAAGTTATTCCATGAACGGGCAGAGTGTGTCGGCTGCAAGTTCTTTGAGCATTGTGGTGGCTATTTCAAATGGCCGCAGCAGGAATATGACTGCGTTGACATCAAACCGCTGCTGCGCAGTTTGCAAGACGCCGCCGTGGAATTGCAGGAGGACCTGACAATCTTATTAGGATCGAAGGAGGAAGCCATACAATGATCGGCAGCCAGTTCTCGCTGATTTTACTGCCCACCAACAAGTGCAACGTGGCTTGTGAGTATTGCTTTGAAGACAAGACCGATGACTTTATGTCGCTCCAACAGTTGTCAGTCGTGATCGAGAAGCTGCTCGATCACATGGAACTCAAAGCCATTCAGAAACTGACCATCTACTGGCAGGGCGGCGAGATCATGCTCATTCCACCCGACTGGTTCGTGCGCGCGCAGGCGATTATCGAGGCAGCGGCGCAAGTGCGCGGCAAGCAGATCGAACACAGTCTGCAATCGAATATGATCGGCTACACGCCGCAATGGAATCCCATCATCGCGGAGATGTTCGGCAACAACGTCGGCACTTCGATGGATTTTCCGAATCTGTATCGCCGGGCCAAAGGACGCCCGCCGGAACATTACACCGAACTCTGGACGCGCAACATCAACGCCGCACGCGAAGCCGGCATTCAAATCGGCGTCATTGCCATCCCCAACAAAGAGACACTCAGACTAGGCGCAGAGCGCTTTTATTCCTACTTTGTGGACGAGCTTCAGATCACCGATTTTCAAGTCAACACTTCCTTCTCCGGCGGTGAGCCGAACGAGAGCAAGCAGGAGAGCATTCTAGACATGGATGGCCTGAGCCGGTTCTTTGCCGATCTATGCAAGGTCTGGGCAGAGCGTGGTTACGATAAAGGCGTCAGGCTTGGCCCGCTCGATGAGTTGATGAAACATTTCAACGGCGAAGGTGGCTGCCTGCCCTGCATCTGGCGGCAGAACTGCGCTGACGAGTTTGTCAGCATTGATGCGCGCGGTTATGTCGCCCAGTGCGATTGCTGGGTGACGAGCTATCCCGATTACTGGTTCGGCAACATCTTCGGCCCCGAAAGCTTTACTGAACTGCTGGAACAGAGCCAGGCGCGCCAGCGTTTTCAGGCACGCCCTGAGGCATTGATGGAGCACGAAAGCTGTTTGGGTTGCGACTACCTCTCGATCTGCCACGGCGGCTGTCCGGTGCGCACCTATTCGATCACGGGAGATTTCTTTGTCAAAGACCCTTACTGCCAGGCTTACAAAGCGATCTTTTCGACGCTGGAAGAACTCTCGGCGCGCGCGGCCTCGCACAGAGCGCAGCGCCGACTCCCGGTGTTGCGCGTGTTACCGGCGGTTTGAGCGCGCGCGCGTTTGTAGTTCCGCCTGCAGGCGGAACTACAAACCTATCTTGCCAGCTTTTCCGTACGCGCAATTGCAAACCGGTCTAATACCAGCCAGGCCTACCTGGAATCCCGCGTGCAAAATACAGCTTCTACCCGATACCCCCACCCAGCTTGTTCCCTTATCGTTGCCCCTGGATTCGAGACTGCGTTGGCAACATTTCTATTTGTGCGCTTTGCGCAAGCGGGCGCGCTTAGTCGCGTTGCGTCCCAGACGGGTAGCACGGTTCGAGCCACTGCGGGTTTTCGGTGAGGAGGACTTATGAGAACGAGAAACTTGCTTGCTAGCGCGTGCTTGGCGTTCTGCTCTCTGGCGATGGTCGCATCCTCCTTGTCGTCTGCCGTGGCCCAGACCGAAAAACCGCGCAGAGAGAGATATTCGGCCCTGGCTTATCTGCCCAGCGGCGCGGGTATGAGCATGGTTGGCGCGGGCGCAACGGCCAGTGTGGACATCAACATCAACGCGTATTCGACCGACGCTGAAACAGAGCAATTGGCCCAGACCCTGTTGCAAGATGGGCCGGAGGCCACGCACAAAGCGCTGGAAAAAATGAAAGGTGTGGGGCGCGTCTCGCTCACGGGGCGCGTCGGTTTTTTTGATTTGAAACTGATTCGCTCACGACCGCTGGCCGAAGGCGGACGCCGGATTGTGGGCGTCTCGGATCGCCCGATTGGCTTTCTCGAAGCCTACGTTGGCGGGCGTTCGACCGATTACGACTATGGAATCATCGTGCTGGAACTCAAACCAAACGAGAAAGGCCGGGAGGAAGGCGAGGGCGTACTGATCTACGCCGCCAAGATCAAAATCAAAGAGGGCAATCAAGTCGAGGTCGAGAACTACGGCATCAGCCCTGTCCAGCTTAAGGGGGTGCGCAAACTTTAGATCGGTTGTGGATCGGTGTAGGGGCAGACCTGCTCGGTCTGCCCCGGTTGGTGTGCATAAATCCGAGCTGGGGCAGACCGAGCAGGTCCGTCCGTACTGCTCACGCAATTGCAACCTGATCTAGTAGTGATGAGTAGAAACGCTTCGGATGGCCAAGCAGGTTGTAAACAACGCCGTAGACATGCCGGATGCGACGCAGCTCGCTATGGAGCGCACGCGACTGGCGCACGAGCGCACGCTGATGGCCTGGATTAGGACGGCGACCTCACTGATTAGTTTCGGGTTCACCATCTACAAGTTCTTTCAGTTTCTGCGCGAGAAGGGCGAAGCCACCCACGCCGAACACCGCTTCGGAGCGCGCGAGTTCGCGCTCGTGATGATCAGTGTCGGGTTAGTGGCGCTTTTACTAGCGGCGCTCCAACACTGGCAGGACATGAAAAAGTTGCGCGAGCGTTACCACGAAAGGAACTACTCGCTGGCGACGTTCATTGCTCTACTAATTTCAGGTCTCGGAATCCTGGCTTTAGTGCTGGTCATCTTGCGGCAGTGAGTCCTCCACCACTGGCAATCCCACCTGCGCAACTTCACACACAGCAAAGCTCGCTGGCGACCCGCCTGGCGGAACGGGTTGGCGACCGCAATGGCTTAAACACATGAGTTGGGTGATACCGATTTACGACAGACTTTTCGACGGCGGGCCGCCGCTCCGTGTGCAGCGCTCATTGGGGCTGATCAAACCGAATCACCCGCAGATCGTGCGGCGGGCGGCGCTGGCGGCGCTGATTGGCTGGGCCGCGCTCGCTTTACTGGTTTTTGCGCAGTTTGTGCTCCAGCAGGACGCGGCGGCAGCGAAATCCTTTTTCACCGACTTTGCCGCTTATGGGCGCTTCCTGATCGCCGCGCCCTGCCTGATCCTGGCGGAGCGCGAATGCATCCCGCACCTGGGGAACATTGCGCACCAATTTCTTGACGCAGGTCTGATCCAGGAAGCGGATCGCGCTCGTTTTGACAGGGCCGTGGCCTCTACCAAGCGCCGGCTTGAGGCGAGTTCGGTAGAGTTCACGACCCTCGTGCTGGCTTATGTGGTGGCGATAGGCGTGGCGATTTATGCGCCGCCCCAGCAGTTCCCGGCTTGGCATCGGGTATCGAGTGGCGGGGTACTCCTGCTCTCTTGGGCTGGGTGGTGGCACACGATGGTGAGTCTGCCGCTGCTGCTCGCGCTGTTGTTTGGCTGGCTGTGGCGCGTGTTGTTGTGGGGGCGTTTTCTGTGGCTGATGGCGCGTCTCAGATTGCAGTTGATTCCTGCGCACCCGGATGGCGCCGGAGGGCTGCTGTTCGTCAGCAGTTCGCTGCGGGCGTTTTCGCTGTTGACCTTCGCGTTCGGCGCGTTCGTGGCAGGCACAGCCGCAAACCGTATCAAACACCAGGGTGCCGCGCTACTGGACATCAAGGGCATCGTCATCGGGCTGGCGGTTTTCGTCCTGGTGCTTTTTGCTGGGCCGCTCTTGGTCTTTCTCAAGCACCTACGCCGAGCGAAGTGGGGCGGCATTTTTGAGTATGGGGCGCTAGCCGGTGAAGTGGGGCAACAGTTCGAGCGGAAGTGGTGCGGGCCCGGGCACAGCATTGATGAAGGCGCGCTAGGTGTGCCGGATTTCTCGGCCACCGTAGACCTTTATGGAGTTGCAGCAAATGTCTATCAAATGAACGAGACGCCCTTCGGCTTGAAAAATCTGAGCTATTTGATCGTCCCGGCGCTGCTGCCGTTCGTGCCGGTGGTGTTGCTGGTTATCCCTCTCAAAGAGGTCGTCAAGGAATTGGCCAAACTGCTGCTGTAAAGCGCAGGGCCGTACCACGGCAGCGAAGTTCGCGCCGTGGCTTGAGAAATTGCGCGGATCGTTGCGGCGCTGCCCTGCAAGCATGAAAAACGTGGCGTGCAGGCGGGACAACCGCAGAACCGGTTCACACAAATAAACAACCTAACCACGTGACAAGGAGAAAATTATGGCTAGCAAGTTCGAGTTAAAGCAGGCCACTAACGGCCAGTTCCATTTCAATCTCAAAGCAAACAACGGAGCCATCATCTTGAGCAGTGAGTTGTATCAGGAAAAACGCAGCGCCGAACAAGGCATCGCTTCGGTCAAGACCAACGCGGCGAATGACACGCGGTACGAGCGTAGGACTGCCAAAAACGGCGAGCCTTACTTCGTACTCAAAGCGTCCAACGGCGAAATCATCGGCAAGAGCGAAATGTATTCATCCACTTCGGCGATGGAAAACGGGATTGACTCGGTCAAACGGAATGCAGGCGATGCCCGCGTGTATGACCTAACCGAGCAAGCCAAAGCGCAAGGCGCGGGGCGCTGAGCGACTGCGCGCACCAGCGATGCCGATGGTTGGGCTAACTCAAACTGTGACACGACGACCAGCGACAGCGCGCGGCTGCCGATTGCGGCAGCTTGCGCTGTTGTTGCTGTGGCTATTAACGGCAGCCTTTAGCTGGCGTGCCGCAGGCCGCCGTAAACAGTCGCTTGTCACAGTTCCATCACAGTCAGATCAAGCCACCAGTTGCTCACCTCAGCCAAACCGGCGCATCGCCAAAAGCGCAGCAGCTTTCACCGCAGAGACGCCGAGGGATGCCGATCTCACGCAGAATTCGCTCTGTGCTACCTCGGCGCTTCTCTGCGGTGAAACAAACCTTGTTCCAGCCCGCGCAGGCGGGCGACTGCGTGTGGGCAATCACCAATCATTCAATAAAAGGAGTTTGAAATGGCAAAGAAAGAAGCAGCGGCTCAGACAAAGCCGAACATTCTGATCATCTGGGGTGACGACATCGGCTGGTTCAATGTCAGCGCCTACAACCACGGCGTTATGGGGTATCGCACGCCCAACATTGATCGGGTCGCAAAGGAAGGCTGCCTCTTCACCGACTGGTACGGCCAGCAAAGCTGCACCGCCGGGCGCGCGGCATTTATCACCGGGCAGTCACCGATTCGCACCGGCCTGACCAAAGTTGGGCTGCCGGGAGCCGATCTCGGACTGCGCCCCGAAGACCCAACCATCGCCGATGTCCTGAAGCCGCTCGGCTACGTCTGCGGCCAATTCGGCAAGAATCACGTTGGCGACCGCGACGAATTTCTGCCGACCGTGCACGGCTTCGATGAGTTCTTCGGCAATCTCTACCACTTGAATGCCGAACAGGAACCTGAATGTCCGGACTATCCGAAAGACCCTGAGTTCAAGAAGAAGTACGGGCCGCGCGGCGTGCTCAAGTGCAAGGCAGATGGCAAGGGCGGCCAGACCATTGAGAATACCGGGCCACTAACGACCAAGCGGATGGAGACGGTTGACGAGGAGTTTCTGGCTGGAGCGCTCGATTTCATCGAACGACAAACCAAGGCCGATCAACCCTTCTTCTGCTGGTTCAACTCGACCCGCATGCACATCTTCACGCACCTCAAAAAAGAATCGCAGGGCAAGACAGGCCTAGGCGTTTATCCAGACGGCATGGTGGAGCACGATGGTCACGTCGGGAAGTTGCTCGACAAGCTCGACGAGTTGGGCATCGCCGACAACACCATCGTGATGTATTCGACCGACAACGGCGCCGAAGTGATGAGCTGGCCCGATGGCGGCACGACACCATTCCGCGGCGAGAAGGACACCAACTGGGAGGGCGGCTGGCGTGTGCCCTGCGCGATCCGCTGGCCGGGCCACATAAAGCCGGGAACGGTTTCCAATGAAATCTTCTCGCACACCGACATGCTGCCGACATTGGCTGCGGTGGCGGGCGAGCCTGATGCCGTCGAGAAACTCAAGAAGGGCTACAAGTCCGGCAACAAGACTTTCAAGGTTCACATAGACGGTTACAACCTGTTGCCGTTCTTGAAGGGCGAGGTCAAAGAGAATCCACGCAAGGGGTTCCTCTACTGGAGCGACGACGGCGACCTGATGGCGCTGCGCGTCGGACAATGGAAATGCACGTTTATGGAGCAACGCTCTCACGGCTTCGATGTGTGGAAAGAGCCCCTTTCCCCATTGCGTGCTCCGGATATTTATAACCTGCGGAGCGACCCGTTTGAACGCGGCAAAGAAGACGGAACGTTGTTCTACGGCAAGTGGATGGCCGACCGGGCGTTCCTGCTCGTGCCTGCCCAAGCGATCGTCGCCGAATTCCTCAAGACATTCGAGGAATTCCCCCCGCGTCAAACACCTGCCAGCTTCAGCATTGACCAGGCGCTTCTTTCCAGCACATTGGGATCCTAAGCTTAGAATTCCACGTGGACAAGTTGTCGCG